>ULQZ01054775.1_pt1 | contig 81283 bp, 59 predicted proteins | sample 1955011 | NCBI WGS metagenome assembly ULQZ01 (sample SAMEA4835670, study PRJEB28245) | human gut metagenome | biome: gut microbiome; material: fecal sample | place: Denmark | collected 2008 | reverse complement strand
CGGGGAAGCTACCGCCCCGCGGCTGGCGACAGCAACGGCTACCTGGACCAGACGGGCGACTTCAAGCTCGAGGCCAACGTCGAGTTCCGCTTCGGCATCATGGGGCGCCTCCACGGCGCGCTGTTCCTCGATGCGGGCAACATCTGGCTGCTGAAAAACGATCCCCTGCGGCCGGGCGCCGAGCTCAAGTGGCGGGGATTCTGGAACGAGATCGCCCTCGGTACGGGCTTCGGCCTGCGCTACGACATCAGCTACCTGGTGCTGCGCGCCGACCTCGGCATCGGCATCCACACGCCCTACCCGAACCACGACAGGCGGGGCTATTACAACATTCAGAGTTTCAAGGACGGGCTGGGATTCCATCTGGCCATCGGCTATCCGTTCTGACGGAGCGCGCGGCCGTGCGCCTTAGCGGGGGAGAAGGAGCAGCAGCGCCAGCGGCAGGTAGTCCTTCAGCGTGCGGCGCAGCAGTTGGAGGGCGGTTTGCATCTCGCTGGTGACCTGCCGGACGGACATGCCGCGCTCCTCGGCGATCTCCTGATAGGTCATGTTGCGGAAACGGTTGGCAAGGAACACCTCGCGCGTAATGCTCGGCATGTGGTCGATGCATTCGCGGAAGAGCGTCTCCACCTCGCTGGCATAGAGACGCCCCGGGTCGCAGCTCTCGAGCGAGTTGATCTCGTGCATCAGCATCCGGCTGTTTGCGTGGTGGATGTCCTGGCGGATTTTCGTCTGGGTCTGCTCCGAGCGGAGAAAGTCGAGGCACTTGCGGATGACGATTTGGAAGAGGTAGGCCTCGAAGTTCTCCGTGAGGATTTCGTTCCGCTTTTCCCACAGCCGGACGAAGCTGTCGTTCACGAGATCCTCCGCGACGGCGGCATCGTGCACGTAGGAATTTGCCACCGTCGTGAAGGGGATGCGGCACTTGTTGAACAGACGTCCGAACTCCTCTTCGCCGAGCACTCTCTTATGTGGCAACTTCTCCGGCATGGTAAAATTTTAAACAAATGTAATCGTTTGTTTGCTCATTTGCAAGCACCCGTTTTCGAGAATCGCTCCCTTCGGCGAAATTTTTTTTAATTGTCTTTTCCGCCCGAATCCGGATGATGCGCAGTCAAAATGCTTATTGACAGCAAGATAAGTTGTTAAAATAATTTCATATATTTATTAAAATATTTTTTATGTCAAAAAGGCCCGTTTTTGCTGTAAACAGGTCCGCTTCGATCGTCTATTTAATGCTATGAAAGAAGAGACTCTGTACCGATACTTCAATAACGAGGCTGCTCTCGAGGAGGTGGAGCAGATCGAAGCGTGGCTTGCGGAGGACCCCACCCGTCAGCGCGAATTCGATGCCGCGCACATGCTGTTCAACGCCAGTGTGCTCCAGCGCATGCACTATGAGGAGTCGGCCCGTCGGACGACCCGCGTGTGGTCGCTGCGCCGGATCGCCCGTGCGGCCGTGCGCGTGGCTGCGGCGCTGGTGCTGATTGCCGGAGCGGGGTATGCCGGCGGCATGATTGCCCGCGACGGAATGTACCGCGAGATGTCCGACCGGCTCAACGTGCTCGAGGTGCCGGCCGGCCAGCGCATGTCGATCACGCTCGAGGACGGCACGCTCGTCTGGCTCAACGGCGGGTCGCGCATGGAGTATCCGCTGCTCTTCGCCCGCGGCGAGCGGCATGTGAAGCTCTCGGGCGAGGCGCTGTTCGACGTGGCCCACGACGAGGAGCATCCGTTTGTCGTGGAGACCTTCGCTTCGGAGATCACGGTGCTCGGTACGAAGTTCAACGTCTACGCTGACGAGGAGAACGGCCGCTTCACGACGACGCTGGCCGAAGGGCGCATCCGCGCGAAGAACCTCGTCGGAAACCGTCAGGAGCAGGTCGTCCTGAATCCCAACGAGATGGTCCGCCTCATCAACGGCCACCTGGTTCCCTCGCGCGTCGCCGACCTAGATGCGCTCTGCTGGACCGAGGGATACATCAACATCCGCAACGTCGCCTTCGAGGAGCTCATGGAGCGCTTCGAGAACGCTTACGACGTACATATCGTGATCGACCGCGCGCAGCTGCCCTCCATCGGCTATGCCAGCGGCAAGATCCGCATCTCGGAGGGGGTCGATTTCGCCCTGCACCTCCTGCAGCAGGCCTGCGACTTCAGCTACACGAAGGACGAGGCGACCAATACGATCACGATCCGCTGATACGAACCGATCGATAAAAAAGTATACCACACGTAAAAACCGTTTCTGCCTATGATATGATGCCAACTGTATTCTGAACGGCGCAAGTGACCCGCCGACGTCGGACGCCGCGCGGGAAAATAGATGATGAAGCCGCTGATAATTTCTAACCTATTACCTTAATTTTATGTATTTATGAATAAAACAGTATTCCACAGAATCTGTACACTGTTTCGATTCGCACTAACCCTGATGCTGTGCGCAGGAAGCCTCTCGGCGCTCGCGCAGACGCAGGAACTGGTAACCATCAACCTGAAAAACGTACCTATTGAACAGGTCATGCGGGAGTTGGAGCAGCAGACCAAGTATGTGTTCCTGAACAAGGATGTCGACGTCAAGCAGAACGTGAGCCTTGACGTGAACCAGATGCCCGTTCCCGAAGTGCTCTCGAAGCTTTTCGCCTCGCGGAACATCGATTTCAAGATCGAGGCCAAGCATATCGTGATTTCCAACCGCACCGCTCCCGCAACGGACGGTCCGGTCGTTGTCGAAGGCCAGGTCATCGACTCGTCGAACAACCCGGTGATCGGCGCCTCCGTCGTTATCAAGGGTACGACGATCGGCGTGAGCACCGATATCGACGGTCGCTACACCCTGCAGGTGCCCGCTCCCGCCGGCTCGGCCGTGCTGGTAGTCAACTACCTGGGCTACGAGGAGCTTGAGATTCCGGTCGGCAGCCGCACGCGCATCGACGTCACGCTGAAGGAGTCGGCCGTCGATGTCGACGCCGTCGTGGTGACCGCCCTCGGTATCAAGCGTTCGGAGAAGGCCCTTTCGTACAACGTCCAGCAGGTCGACTCGGAGAGCATCCTCGCCAACAAGGACGTCAACTTCATCAACTCGCTCAGCGGCAAGGTCGCCGGTGTGACGATCAACGCCTCGTCGTCGGGTATCGGCGGTGCCTCGAAGGTGGTCATGCGTGGTGAGAAGTCCATCCTCCAGTCGTCGAACGCCCTCTACGTGATCGACGGTGTGCCGATGTACTCCGCCACGTCGAGCGCCGGTACGGAGTTCAACTCGCAGGGTACGTCGGAGCCCATTGCCGACATCAACCCCGAGGACATCGAGTCGATGTCGGTGCTGAACGGTGCCGCCGCAGCCGCCCTTTACGGTTCGGATGCCGCCAACGGTGCCATCATCATCACCACGAAGAAGGGTAAGGCCGGCACGTTGAGCGTGACCGTATCGAGCAACACGGAGGTTTCGGTTCCCTTCGTTATGCCGCAGTTCCAGACCCGCTACGGCACGGGCGACCTCTCGTCGAGCGAGAGTTCCCCGACGCGCAGCTGGGGCGCCCGTCTGAACAAGTTCAACTACCAGGGTTACGACCCCTATGACGACTACTTCCAGGTCGGTGTGACCGGCACGGAGAGCGTGTCGCTCTCGACCGGTACGGAGAAGAACCAGACCTACTTCTCGGCCGCTTCGGTCAACTCGCGCGGTATCGTGCCCAACAACAGCTACGACCGCTACAACTTCACGTTCCGCAACACGACCTCGTTCCTCAAGGACAAGATGACGCTCGACGTGAGCGCCAGCTACATCAAGCAGGAGGACCGCAACATGACCAACCAGGGTATCTACAACAACCCGCTGGTCGGCGCCTACCTCTTCCCGCGCGGCAACGACTGGAGCGACATCCAGATGTACGAGCGCTACGACGCCGCCCGCAAGCTCTACACGCAGTACTGGCCCGTGGGCGATGCCGGCATGACGATGCAGAACCCCTACTGGATCAACTACCGCAACCTGCGCGAGAACGACAAGGACCGCTACATGCTCAGCGCACAGCTCTCGTATGACATCCTCGACTGGCTGAACGTTTCGGGCCGTCTGCGCATCGACAACTCGGTGAACGACTATACCGAGAAGTTTTACGCTTCGACCAACACGCAGCTGACCGAAAGCTCGAACAACGGTCTCTACGGCATCACCCGCACGAAGGACCGCCAGACCTACGGCGACGTGCTGGTGAACATCAACAAGACCTTCGGTGAGGACTGGTCGCTGCAGGCCAACCTCGGAGCCTCGATCTCGGACATGAAGTCCGACGCCATGAAGGTGCGCGGTCCGATTGCCGACGGCGGCGATACCTTCGGTGACGAGAAGGTGGGTCTGGCAAACTTCTTTGCCATCCAGAACCTCTCGCCCAGCCGCACGGAGCGCATGCAGGACGGCTGGCGCGAGCAGACGCAGTCGATCTTCCTCTCGGCCGAGGTCGGTTACAAGAACACCTACTTCCTGACGCTGACGGGCCGTAACGACTGGCCTTCGCAGCTGGCAGGCCCCCGGTCGAACACCTCGTCGTACTTCTATCCTTCGGTCGGTGCTTCGGTCGTTCTCTCGCAGATCATCCCGAACATGCCCGAGAACCTCTCCTACATCAAGATCCGCGGTTCCTACGCATCGGTCGGTGTGGCCTTCGAGCGTTTCCTGGCCAACCCGCGCTACGAGTGGACGGGCAACCTGCAGCAGTGGGCCAACACGACGCAGTACCCGATCGAGAACCTGAAGCCCGAGCGCACCAAGTCGTTCGAGGTCGGTCTGAACATGCGCTTCCTCAAGCACTTTGAACTCGACGTGACCTACTACAACGCCAAGACCGCCAACCAGACGTTCGACCCGCAGCTGCCTGTTTCGGGCTGGTCGAAGATCTACCTGCAGACCGGTTCGGTGCGCAACCAGGGTGTCGAGCTCGCGCTCAACTACCGCAACACGTGGGGCAAGTTCTCGTGGAATACGAGCTACACCTTCTCGGCCAACGAGAACAAGATCCTCTCGCTGTCGGACAACGCCGTGAACCCCGTGACGGGCGAGACGCTGAACCTCTCGCTGCTGAACATGGGCGGTCTGGGCGACACGCGCTTCCTGCTTAAGGAGGGCGGCACGATGGGCGACCTCTACTCGCTCGTCGACCTGAAGCGTGACAGCAACAACAACATCTACATCGATCCGGACGGCAAGCTGGCCACCGAGAAACTCTCGTCGGACCGCTACATCAAGCTCGGCTCCGTGCTGCCCGATGCCAACATGGCATGGCGCAACGACTTCCGCTGGCGCAACTTCAACTTCGGATTCATGGTATCGGCCCGTCTGGGCGGCGTGGTCTTCTCGCGCACGCAGGCCATGCTCGACAACTACGGCGTGTCGGAGGCTACGGCCGCAGCCCGCGACCTGGGTTACGTGTCGATCAACGGCGGCGACCGCATCGATCCGCAGGTATGGTACACGACCGTCGGCAGCGGCAACTCGATCCCGCAGTACTACACCTACTCGGCCACGAACGTCCGTCTGCAGGAGGCTTCGATCGGCTATACGATTCCCCGCAAGGCCCTGCGCGGCGTCTGCGAGATCACCGTTTCGCTCGTGGGCCGCAACCTGTGGATGATCTACAACAAGGCTCCGTTCGATCCCGAAAGCATCGCCACGACCGGCAACTTCTATCAGGGTATCGACTACTTCATGATGCCTTCGATGCGCAACATCGGCTTCAACGTGCGACTCAAATTCTAAAGACTTACGACCATGAAACATACAATCAGCAAGATATTTGCCGGAGCGCTGCTGTTGGGCACGGTGTCGTGTACGGCGAATTATTTGGACATCAACTCGAACCCCTATCAGCCGGGTGACCTGACCGCCGACGACTACGCGCTCGGCTCGGCCATGAACTCGCTGGCCAGCGGCGTGATCTCGTCGGATGTCAACACGGCACAGTTCACCGAGGCCCTGATGGGCGGTCCGCTGGCCGGTTACTTCGCCCCGGCAAATGCCGGCTGGGAGAACACCGTCTCCAACTACAACCCGACGGACGACTGGACCAACGTGCTGCTCAAGTCGGAAAAGGTGATTCCGGTGATCTACACCAACCTCGGCATCATCGAGACCGTGTCGGAGCAGACCGGTTCGCCCGTGCCCATGGCCATCGCCAACATCATCAAGGTGGCCGCCATGCACCGCATCACGGATACCTACGGTCCGATTCCCTACTCGAAGATCGGTGCCGACGGCAGCATCAACACCCCCTACGACTCGGTCGAGGAGATCTACATGGCCTTCTTCGACGAGCTCGACGCGTCGATCGCCACGCTGAACGAGAATTCGGAGTACAAGCTCGTTGCGACGGCCGACTATGTCTACAGCGGTGACATCAAGAAGTGGATCCGCTACGCCAATTCGCTCAAGCTGCGTCTGGCCATCCGCATCGCCAACGTGAAGCCCGATGTGGCCCGCGAGAAGGCCGAGGAGGCGGTCAACGATCCGGGCGGTCTGATCACGTCGAACGCCGACAACGCCGCATGGCACTACTTCGGCAGCGTGCAGAACCCGCTCTACGTGGCCGTGAACTACAACCGCGTCTCCACGCACGACGACGGTACGGCCTGCACCTCGACGGGCGATACGCACGCCGCAGCCGACATCATCTGCTACATGAACGGATATGATGACCCGCGCCGCGAGATGTACTTCACCAAGAGCGAGTGGGAGGGTTACGACTACGTGGGTCTTCGCCACGGTATCGAGATTCCCGAGCACGGTGCCATCGGTCACAAGTTCTCGGGCCCGAACATCAAGGCCAACGATGCCCTGCAGTGGATGAACGCCGCCGAGGTGGCCTTCCTGCGCGCCGAGGGTGTCGCCGTCTACGGCTTCAACATGGGCGGCACGGCCAAGGACTTCTACGAGCAGGGTGTCCGCCTGTCGTTCGAGCAGTGGGGTGTGACGGGAGCCGATACCTACCTGGCTCAGGAGACCGCCGTGCCCGAGATCTACGACGATCCGTCGGGGTCGAACGATTACAATGCGCAGCTCTCGACGCTCTCGGTCAAGTGGGTCGACGGCTCGAAGGATGAGATGCAGGAGCGTATCCTGATCCAGAAGTGGATCGCCAACTACCCGCTGGGCAACGAGGCCTGGGCCGACTACCGCCGCACGGGTTACCCGCACCTGATTCCCGCCACCGCGGCCGGCAACATGAGCAACGGCGAGGTGGATTCCAACCGCGGTGCACGCCGCATGCGCTACCCGCTCGACGAGTACGTCAGCAACGCACAAAACGTACAGAATGCCGTATCCACGCTGCTGGGCGGTCCCGACCTGATGTCGACCGACCTGTGGTGGGCGAAAAAGAACTAACCAACTGAAAAACGAAAACCATGAAAAATACCGTGAAAAAAGGCTTGCGCTTTTCCTCTCTGTTTGCCGCATCGGCCCTGCTGCTGGCCGCATGCAGCGAGTGGACGGAATATGAGAGTCTCGACATCAAGACCCCTTCGATGGATCAGGGTCTCTACGCGGACTATGTCAAGAACCTGAAGGCCTACAAGGCCGGCAGCCACAAGGTGGCGATGGCCTCGTTCGAGAACGTGGCGAACGGCCCGACGCGTCAGGCGGAGCGGCTCACCGTACTGCCCGACAGCCTGGACGTCATTCTGCTGAACAACCCCGACAACCTGCATGCCGGCTATGTGAACGAGATGAAGAAGGTGCGCGAGAAGGGTACGCGCGTCGGCTATGCGATCGATTATGCGACCATTGAGGCCGAGTGGACCGAGATGGTCAAGGCCGATGCCACGCTGACCGAGGAGCAGGCCCTGACCTACATTGCCGACCGCACGAACGAGCAGCTCGGCCTGTGCGACAAGTATGGCTACGACGGTGTCGTCTTCACCTATGTGGGCCGTTCGACGGCGAGCATGACCGAGGAGACGCTGGCACAGTACAGTGCCCGTCAGGCCGCCTTCTTCAATACGGTGGCCACGTGGCGCGAGAGCCACAAGTCGGCCTTCTTCGCCTACCGCGGTCTCGCCCAGTATGTGCTTGCCGCGAACAAGCCGCTGCTTGCCGACTGCAACTACATCATTCTGGAGACCACGTCGGCCAGCAACCTCTCGGAGATGACCATCGCCGCGAGCGCCGCCGTCGACAGCGGGGACGTGCCTGCGGACCGTTTCATCGTCACGACCGAGACGACGCGCTACAACGACGAGGACAAGATCTACGGATACCTCGGCACGACGGATGCCGAAGGCAATGCCGAGCGGTCGATCCGCGGCGGCGCACTCTGGGTAGGGCAGCCCTCCGACTTCACGCGTGCGGGCATGCTGATCCTCAATGCGCAGTACGACTACTACGACAACACGCCGATCTACTTCCATCTGCGTGAGGCCATCGACATCATGAATCCTTCACCTAAAAACTAACTTACGCCATGAAATTCGATAAAATATCGCTGACGCTCTTCCTGCTTGCCGCCGTGGCCTTCACGGGGTGCAAGAACGAGGATCCCGCCGAGCATCATTTCGACAACAAGCTCTATATTTCGTCCGCCCAGCTGACCGATGATCTGCTCATCCGCGACGACATCGTCAGCGACTCGCGCACGATCTCGGCCCGTCTGGCGTTGCCCGCACCCGAGGACGTGACGGTGACCTTCGAGGGCCGTCCCGACATGGCCGCCCGCTACAACATGGTCTACGGCGACAACGCCGTGGGTCTGCCCGCCGAGTACTTCTCGATTCCCGAGAAGGTCATCTCGATCGGCAAGGGCAACGTGACGGGCAACGACATCGTTGTGAACTTCACCAACACGAACGAGCTCAACGGTGACCTGCGCTACGTGCTTCCCGTCACCGTGGCCGACATCCAGGGCATCTCGCTGCTCGAGAGCACGCGCACGGTCTACTTCATATTCAAGGGCGCCGCGCTCATCAACGTCGTGGCCGACATCTCGGAGATGTATTTCCCGGTAAACTGGTCGAGCTCGGTCAACGTGAGCGGCCTGAAGACGATCACCGTCGAGGCGCTCATCCGCGTTGCCGATTGGGACGACGGCCGTTCGGGCTCCGTGCTGAGCTCCGTCTTCGGCATCGAGGGCAACTTCCTGATCCGTATCGGCGATGCCGACCGTCCGAGCAACCAGCTCCAGCTGGTGAACCCCAACGGCAACTGGCCGTCGCCCAATGCGGCACCGGGTCTTCCCGTCAACGAGTGGGTTCACATCGCCGTGGTATGGGATGCCACGACCGGCGAGCGCATCTACTACCAGAACGGTGAGGTCGTGGCCTCCGACAACGCCGCAAGCGGCAGCGTATCGCTCAACAGCGGCTGCTATGTCGGCAAGTCCTACGACGACAACCGCTGGCTGCCCGGCGAGATCTCCGAGCTTCGCATCTGGACCGTGCAGCGCACGCAGGAGCAGATCGCTTCGAGCATGTACACGGTCGATCCGACGACCGACGGGCTGCTGGCCTACTGGAAATTCAACGAGGGTAGCGGCAATGTCATCAACGACGCAACCGGCAACGGCACGAATCTGACCGGCGAGGGTACGCCGACGTGGGTGAATGTCGAGCTCCCCGAATAATCTCAAGTCGAACCAATAGATTGAATCTGTCATGAACTTCAGATATTTCAGAATCCGCACGTTTGCAGCTGCCGCCCTTGTGGCCGGTGCGCTGCTGGGAGTCGCGTGCTCCGAGGAGATCGAGGCCGGAAAGCCGATCGACGAAACTCCCTACGAGACCATTTACGAGACGAACGGCTACCTGCTGGATCAGGCCAGCAATCAGTCGGTCGTGACGATCGCCCCGACCGGTCAGGAGTACACCGCCACGCTGTCGTTCGGCCTCACCCGCGCCTACGAGGGTACGCTCTCGGCCCGGGCTTCGGTCGACGCCGCCTACCTTGAAAGCTACAACGCGGCCAACGGCACCGCCTACGAACTCTATCCCGAGACGCTGGTTTCGTTCGCCAACGACGGCGCCTTCACCGTGAGCGAGACCGATGCCACCCGGGCTACGGCCACGATGACCGTTTCGCCGAGCACGGAACTCGCTGCCGGTGTCGTCTACGCCATTCCGGTGGTCGTCAAGGCCGACGGCATCACGCTCAAGGAGGAGGCTTCGCACTGCCTTTACCTGATCAACGGCGATACGGAGCAGGCCGGGAACTTTGCCGACTGCGACAAGGGCGAAGGTCACCCCAAGGGATTCCTCTTCTTCGAGGTGAACGGTACCAACCCGCTCAACGCCCTGACCTTCAAGCTCGAGAACGGCAAGCTGCTGTGGGACGTCGTGGTGCTCTTTGCCGCCAACATTAACTGGGATGCCGCAGCCGGACGTGCCTACGTCAACTGCAACCCGAACGTGCAGTTCCTGCTCGACAATAACGAGACCTACCTCCAGCCGCTGCGCAAGCGCGGTATCAAGGTGCTGCTGGGTCTGCTGGGCAACCACGACCAGTCGGGTCTGGCGCAGCTCTCCGAGATCGGTGCGCGTGACTTCGCCGCCGAAGTGGCCGAGTACGTCTACGCCTACAACCTTGACGGCGTGAACTACGACGACGAGTACTCGACCTCGCCCGATCTGTCGAATCCCTACTTCGCTTCGCGTTCGCAGGAAGCCGCCGCACGCCTGTGCTACGAGACCAAGCAGCTGATGCCCGACAAACTGGTGACGGTCTTCGATTACGGCGCCATGTACGGAGCCGAGAGCGTGGACGGCGTGGATGCCGACGAATGGATCGACGTGGTGGTAGCCAACTACGGCGGTTCGTCCTCTCCGATCGGCAACATGAGCATCTCGAAGTGCTCGGGCATCTCCATCGAGTTCAATCAGGGATGGCCCTCCATGAGTTCCAGCACGGCGCAGAACATCCTTGACCGCAATTACGGCTGGTTCATGGGCTTCGCGCTCGCACCGGAGAACTTCGCCCGTTCGTATTCCATGCTGTCGGGTGTGGAGACCCTCTACGGCTCGCCGCTGGCCTATCCGACGACCTTCTACAAGAAGGACGATCCGACGCCGTATGTTTTCCCCGACGATCTGTAATAACCACATAAAACGACTACAACCATGAAAAATATTTGGAAACAGACGCTTCTCTCCGTGCTCGTACTGGGCAGCGGTGTGCTTGCCGGCTGCCGCGAGGACGAGGAGCTGAATTTGGCCGGATATCCCGATGTAGAGGTCGGCGTTGTCATCGCGGATGCGGAGAACGCCGCCGAGGCAACCGTGAAGGCGACCTATGCGGCAGGGACCGGTGAACTGCAACTGGACGGCGCGCTGACGCGCACGTACATCTTCTCGCTCTCTACGCCGAGCCCCAAGGATGCCTCTTTCGTGGTCGAGCCGATCATCTCGAACATTCCCGAGGAACTGGTTACGATCAGCGAAACCGAGCTGTTTATTCCGACCGGAGGCATTTCGGCATCGGTGACGGTCGGTCTGGTGGACGAGAACACCTCGTTCATGGCAGATGAGGTTACGGCCCAAACCTATGAGTTGGGTGTGCATCTGGTCAGCGCTGACGGTTCGCAGCTGGAGCTGGCGCAGACCGAGGCCCGGGTGAAGGTCGAGAAGGAGGCTTACCTTTCGACCGCATCGGTAGTGGGAACGGACGGCGGCAATGAGGCGATTTTCGAGCGTGGATGCCTTGACGGCGAAATCGTTACCGAGGACCCGATCAGCTACGAGTTCAAGATCGTGCTCGACAAGCCGGCTCTGAACGACGTGACTTTTGCACTGTCGTCGACCGGTACGCCCGAGGACTACAAGTCGTATGAGAGCTTCTCGGAGTCGCAGGTGACCATCGCGGCCGGTGAACTGGAGTCGGAGGTCGTGACGTGGGGTGCCACGGACGATTTCCTCGAGGGCAACGACGATCCGGCAACCTATACGGTTTCGCTGACGGCTGCCGTCACATCGGATGATGCTACGGTCGCCATCTCGGAGGAGCAGTCTGCCTGCACGATGACGATCGTCAAGGTCTTTGACCGTCTCCTGTTCCTCGACGGCGCCATGGATCCGTCCTGGACGAAGTACGATACGACGGGTTGGACGACGGTGCCTGAAAGCGCAGCGAGTGTGATTTTCGACGATTCCACCTATTCGTATAATGACGACGGATATTTCGAGATCGACATGCAGTCGGCCAAGGACGTATACGGATTCTGCATCAAGGGATATGCCGGTTGGGCGTTCTATCTGGGTGATGCTTATGCCATTTCGACGTCGGATGACGGCAAGGTGTGGGTATCGCAGGGCGAGCTGAACACCGACGACTCGGGTACCGACATCCAGTATATCGGTCTTCTCAAGTCGGTGAATACCCGCTATATCCGTTTCGAGTCCGTGAAGGGATACTACTGCTATGTTTCCGAATTCGAGGTATATGGCAAATAATTAAGTGTTTCGCGGTGCCGTTACCGGCACCGTGAAGCCGATGTTCGAACGGAGACTTTCTATCAGAAATGGAAAGTCTCCGTTTTTTTGACTTCCCGAAGCCTCGTTTTTGCGTATTTATTCGTAATTTTGGACAAAACTGCATGAACAAAATGAACGGACCCCGATCTGATGCTTCCCGCCGGTTGCGCGGCGTGCGGACGCCTGCCGCACGGAGCCGTGGCGGAGTGGCCTCCGATCCCGGGCCGTCCGCAATCCCCGGGCCGGGCAGTCGGCCTCGCAATCGGTTTTTCCACATGTTCCCGAATCGCTTTCTGTTTCTTGTCGCGACGCTGCTGCTGTGCGGCGCCTGCGAACGCAGCGCGCAGGAGAATGCGCTGCTTCCCGAGCCCGTCGCCGTGCGCGAATTTCCGGGCAGTTTCAAAATCCATGCGCCGCTGTCGCTGTGGATCGATGCTCCGGACTCCATAGCCCGGCCGCTGGCCGGTTACCTGCGCACGACGCCGATCGAGTGCGTGCGCGAGGAGCGCAAACGCCACGCGGCCAAGAACTACCTGCACCTCGTCCTCTCGAAGGGCGATTCGCTGCCCGCATCTGCGGAAGGCTATGTGCTGGCCATCCGGCCGGCCGGCATCACGGTTCGTTCGCACGGCGAGGCGGGGCTCTTCTACGGATTGCAGACGCTGCTCCAGCTGCATGCGCAGTACGGCGACCGCATCCCGGCGCAGAAGATCACCGACTATCCGCGCTTTGCCTGGCGCGGTCTGCATCTGGACGTCTCGCGCAACTTCTTCGATGCGGAGTTCGTCAAGAAGCAGCTGCGCATGATGGCTTCGCTCAAGCTCAACCGCCTGCACTGGCACCTGACAGACGGCGCCGGCTGGCGTCTGGCCATCGATGCCTATCCGCGGCTGACGGAGGAGGCGGCCTGGCGCGTCGGAAAAACGTGGCAGGAGTGGCGCCGCGACGGCAGCCGCTATGCCCGCCGCGGTGATCCCGAGGCTTCGGGCGGCTACTACACGAAGGAGCAGGTGCGCGATGTGCTGGCGCTGGCCGACTCGCTGCACATCACCGTTGTGCCCGAAATCGAGATGCCGGGCCATTCGGAGGAGGTGCTGGCGGTCTATCCCGAGCTCTCGTGCTCGGGCGAGCCCGGCACGAGCGGGGAGTTCTGCCTCGGCAACGAGCAGACCTACGTCTTTCTGGAGCGGGTCTTCTCCGAGGTGCTGGAGCTCTTCCCCTCGGAGTTTATCCACATCGGCGGGGACGAAGCCTCGTCGCGCGCGTGGATGGCCTGCCCGAAGTGCCGCGCCCTGATGGAGCGCGAGGGGCTGAAGACGCCGGCCGAGCTGCAGGCCTACGCCGTGCACCGCATCGGCCGCTTCCTCGAGGCGCACGGCCGCCGGCTGGTCGGCTGGGACGAGATCCTCGACGGCAGCATCCCGGCCGATGCCGTCGTGATGTCGTGGCGCGGCGAGGAGGGCGGACGCCGGGCCGCCGCCGCGGGGCACGACGTCGTCATGACGCCCGGCAGCTACTGCTATTTCGACGGCTATCAGGACAACCCGATGACCCAGCCGCAGGCCTTCACGGGCTACCTGCCCCTCTCGAAGGTCTACTCGTATGATCCGGCTCCCGAGCAGATGGCGGGCCGCGACCGCGTGCTGGGCGTGCAGGCCAACCTCTGGACGGAGTACATTCCGACCCCGGAGCAGGCCGAATACATGCTCTATCCGCGGGCCTTCGCCCTGGCCGAGGTGGCGTGGAGCCCCCAAAAGAGCCGCGACTACGACGAGTTCCGCACCCGGGCGCTGATCTATACCGAGCGGGCGCGCGAGGCGGGTTACAACGCCTTCGACCTCGGATCCGAGGAGGGCGAGCGGCCCGAGTCGCTGGAGCCCGTCGAGCACCTGGCCGTCGGCTGTCCGGTAAACTACGCCACGCCGTGGCACCGTTCCTATCCGGCCGACGGGGCCGCGACACTGACCGACGGACAGCGCGGGCCGTGGAGCTACGGCGAGCGCTGGCAGGGCTTCCTCAACAGCGACGTCGACGTCACGGTGGACCTCGGCGCCGTAAAGCCGATCCGCGAGGTGGCAGCCGACTTCATGCAGTGGTATTCGGCGTGGGTATGGCTCCCGGCGCGGGTCGAGATCGAGGTCTCGGCGGACGGCGAGACCTTCCGCCGCCTCGGGGTCATCGGGAACGACTACTCGCAGGAGGAGGAGCGCCCCGAATACCGCACCTTCGCCTGGAAGGGCTCCGACGAGGCCCGCTACGTGCGTTACCATGCCGTATCGAACGGCCGTGCGGGCGGCTGGCTCTTTACGGACGAGATCATTATCCGCTGAAACGAACAGACAAATTCCAAATAATCTATCACAATGCAATCGAAACTTGAAATCATGGGCGAAGCCCAGCCCGGCATGCCGTGGGAGGAGCGTCCCGCCGGCTGCCGGAGCGTCGTGTGGCGCTACTCGAAGAACCCGATCATCGGACGCGACGCGCTGTCGACCTCGAACTCGATCTTCAACTCGGCCGTCGTGCCCTTCCGCAAGGGAGCGTACAACTACGCCGGCGTCTTCCGCTGCGACGACACGAACCGCCGCATGCGGCTGCACGTGGGCTTCTCGGTCGACGGCCTGAAGTGGGACATCGACGAGGAGGACATCCGCCTGACGGGTGCCGATCCCGAGGTGGGGGAGTGGGTCTACGGCTACGACCCCCGCGTGGCGAAGATCGGCGACCGCTACTACGTGACGTGGTGCAACGGCTACCACGGCCCGACGATCGGCGTGGCGTGGACCGACGACTTCGTCACGTTCCACCAGCTGGAGAACGCCTTCCTGCCCTATAACCGCAACGGCGTGCTCTTCCCGCGCAAGATCAACGGCAACTACGCGATGCTGTCGCGCCCGAGCGACACGGGACATACGCCCTTCGGCGACATCTTCTATTCGGAGAGCCCCGATCTGACCTACTGGGGCCGTCACCGCCATGTGATGGCGCCCGCTGCGTTCGAGCTCTCGGCCTGGCAGTGCATGAAGATCGGTGCCGGTCCGGTGCCCATCGAGACTTCGGAGGGGTGGCTGCTGTTCTACCACGGCGTGCTGCGCTCGTGCAACGGCTATGTCTATGCCTTCGGCTCGGCGCTGCTCGACCGCGACGAGCCGTGGAAGGTGCTGGCCCGCAGCGGTCCGTATCTGATCTCGCCGCGCGAAAGCTACGAGTGCATGGGCGACGTGCCCAACGTGACCTTCCCGTGCGCCTCGCTGCACGATCCCGCCACGGGTCGCGTGGCGATCTACTACGGTTGCGCCGATACGGTGACGGGGCTGGCCTTCGGCTACATCCCCGAGATCATCGAGTTCACGAAGAAAAACTCGATCCTCTGATGGGCGCGCGACGAATGCTGCGGACGGCGGCGCTTGCACTCCTGCTGGGTGCGGCGCCCACCCTTGCGCAGACTCCCGCCGAGTATGTGGACCCCTTCATCGGGACGACGAACTTCGGGACGACAAATCCCGGGGCCGTTGTGCCGAACGGCATGATGGCCGTCGTGCCCTTCAATGTGATGGGGTCGGATTTGAACCGCTACGACAAGGACGCACGCTGGTGGTCGACCCCCTACGAGTACCATAACAAGTTCTTCACGGGCTTTGCCCACGGCGCCTTGAGCGGGGTGGGGTGCCCCGACATGGGTTCGCTGCTGACGATGGCCACGACCGGCGAGCTGGAGGTCGACTACCGCAACTACGGCTCGGAGTACCGCGACGAGGAGGCCTCGCCGGGCTACTACGCCGTGACGCTCTCGAAGTACGGCATCCGCGCCGAGGCGACGGCCTCGCCGCGCACGTCAGTCGAGCGCTACACCTTCCCGGGCGGCGAGGGGCACCTGCTGCTGAACCTGGGCGAGGGGCTGACGAACGAGTCCGGGGCGATGGTGCGCCGCGTGAGCGCCACCGAGATCGAGGGCATGAAGCTGCTGGGAACCTTCTGTTACAATCCGCAGAAGGTCTTTCCGGTCTACTTCGTGCTGCGCGTCTCGAAGACCCCGTCGGCTGCGGGCTACTGGAAGAAGCAGCGGGAGATGACGGGCGTCGAGGCCGAATGGACGCCCGACAACGGCAGGTACAAGCTCTACACGCAGTACGGACGCGAGCTGGCGGGTGACGACATCGGCTACTGGTTCACGTTCGACGACCTGCAGGCGGGCGAGCAGATCGAGGTGCGCATGGGCATCTCGTATGTCTCGGCGGAGAATGCCCGCCGCAACCTCGAGGCGGAGCAGGCCGACGGAGAGTCGTTCGACGCCCTGCGCGAGGCGGCCCTCGGGCGGTGGAATGCCGATCTGGGCCGCATCCGCGTCGAGGGCGGCACGGAGGCGCAGCGCCGCGTTTTCTACACGGCGCTCTACCACACGCTGATCCACCCGAATCTGCTCAGCGACGTCAACGGCGAGTATCCGCTCATGGAGCGTTCGGGCGAGGTGGGTGTCACCGAGGGCGAGCGCTACACGGTCTTCTCGCTGTGGGACACCTACCGCAACGTGCACCAGCTGCTGACGCTGGTCTACCCCGAGCGGCAGGTGGAGATGGTGCGTTCGATGATCGACATCTACCGCGAATGGGGCTGGATGCCCCGCTGGGAGCTCTACGGGCGCGAGACCTTCACGATGGAGGGCGACCCGGCCATCCCGGTCATCACGGACACGTGGATGAAGGGGCTGCGCGACTTCGACATCGAGACCGCCTACGAGGCCTTCCGCAAGTCGGCGACGACGCCCGGCGCGCAGAACCTCCTGCGACCCGATATCGACCCCTACATCGAGCGGGGCTACATCCCGCTGGGCTTCTATGCGCAGGACCTGGCCGGCGACGTTTCCGTCTCGCACGCGCTGGAGTACTACGTCGCCGATGCGGCGCTGGCCCGGCTGGCCGACTCGCTCGGCCACCGCGAGGATGCACGCCTGTTCCGCGAACGCGCGCTCGGGTACCGCCACTACTACGACAAGGAGTACGGCACGCTGCGACCGATCCTGCCCGACGGGTCGTTCCTCACACCCTTCGATCCGAAGGCCGGCGAGAACTTCTCGGCGGCGCCCGGCTTCCACGAAGGGTCGTCCTGGAACTACACGTTCTACGTGCCGCACGACGTCGAGGGGCTGGTCCGGCTCATGGGCGGACGCAAACGCTTTGTCGAGAAGCTGCAGATGGTCTTCGACGAGGGCCTCTACGACCCGGCGAACGAACCCGACATCGCCTATGCGTACCTCTTCAGCCGCTTCCCCGGCGAGGCGTGGCGCACGCAGCGCGAGACACGGCGTCTGCTGGAGCGATACTTCACGGTCGAGCCCGACGGCATCCCGGGCAACGACGACACGGGCACGATGTCGGCCTGGGCGGTCTTCACGATGCTGGGCTTCTATCCCGACTGTCCGGGTGAGGCGGCCTACACGCTGACGGCCCCGACGTTCGACCGGGCGGAGATCGACACGCCGCAGGGCACGCTCACGATCGAGAAGCACGGTGAGGGCTACATCCGGCGGATGACGCTCGGCGGCCGTCCGCTGTCGAAATACCGCCTCACGCACGACGAACTGCTGCGTGGCGGCACACTGACCTTTGAACTCAACAACGAAACGAACAAATAACAGATGAACCTGTCAAGAATTTTCCTCATTGCGGCTCTCGGGCTGGCCTCCTGTGCGCAGCCCGCGGCCGACGACAACCTGACGCGGTACGTCGATCCGCGGATCGGCACGGGCGGCCACGGCCACGTCTTTGTAGGCGCGAACGTGCCGTTCGGACTGGTGCAGCTCGGACCCACGAGCATCCCGCAGGAGTGGGACTGGACCTCGGGCTACCACGAGTCGGACTCCACGGTCATCGGATTCTCGCACACGCACCTGAGCGGTACGGGCATCGGCGACCTGTTCGACGTGACGGTCATGCCCGTCGTGGGCGAGGTGACCTGCGCCCGCGGCACGGAGGAGGACCCCGCTTCGGGCCTGTGGTCCTATGCCGACCGCACGAAGGAGGTCGTGCGTCCGGGCTACTACTCGGTACCGCTCGTGCGCTACGGCATCACGGCCGAGATGACGGCCACCTCGCGCGTGGGCTTCCACCGCTACACCTTCCCCGCTGCGGACGACGCGGCGGTGATCTTCGACCTGGAGAACGGCGGCTGCTGGGACAAGGCCACCGAGACCCACATCGAGCCGTCGGGCGACAGCCGCCTCGTGGGCTGGCGCTACTCCTCGGGCTGGGCCAAGGACCAGCGCGTGTGGTTTGTCGCCGAGTTCTCGCGCCCCTTCACCTCGTTTGAGCAGGTCGGCGAGCACTATGCCCGCGTGAACTTCGCTACGGCGGAGGGCGAGCAGCTGATGCTGAAGGTCGCCCTCTCGCCCGTAAGCATCGAGGGCGCCGAGGCGAACCTTGCGGCGGAGCTTCCCGGCTGGGACTTCGACGCGACGGCCGCTGCCGCCGATGCGGCGTGGAACGCGCAGCTCGCGAAGGTGAAGGTCACGACGCAGGACGAGGTGGCCAGGCGCATCTTCTATACGGGCCTTTACCACACGATGGTCGCTCCGTCGGAGTTCTGCGACGTGAACGGCGACTACCGCGGGGCCGACGGCGCCGTGCACCGCAATCCCGGCCATACGACCTACACGACCTTCTCGCTGTGGGACACCTACCGCGCGGCCATGCCGCTGATGACGATCCTGCATCCGGACCGCATGCCCGACATCGTCAACACGATGCTTGCGATCGCCGACGAGCAGGGCCGCCTGCCGGTATGGCACCTCTGGGGCAACGAAACCGACTGCATGGTGGGCAATCCGGGCATTCCGGTCGTCGCGGACGCCATCGTCAAGGGAATCGGGGGCTTCGACCGCGAGCGGGCCTTCGAGGCGATCCGCCGCACGGCGATGAACCCCGACCGCGGCAACGGCCTGCGGATGAAGTACGGCTACATCCCCTGCGACCTGTTCAACGAGGCGGTGGCCTACGACATGGAGTATGCGCTGGCCGACGGTGCCGCCGCCCGGGCTGCCGAGGCGCTCGGCCGCGGGGAGGATGCCCGTTACTTCACGGAGCGGAGCCACTCCTACCGCAACTACTTCGACCCGTCGACGGGCTTCATGCGCGGACGCGACAGCCGCCGCGGATGGCGCACGCCCTTCAACCCCTTCGCCTCGACGCACCGCGCCGACGACTACTGCGAGGGCAACGCCTGGCAGTACACGTGGCTCGCGCCGCACGATGTCGCAGGGCTCGAGTCCTGCTTCGGCAGCCGGGACCGCATGATTGGCAAACTCGACTCGCTCTTCACGGTAAGCTCCGTGATTGAGGGTGCCGAGACCTCGCCCGACATTTCGGGCCTGATCGGGCAGTATGCCCACGGCAACGAGCCGAGCCACCACATCCTCTACCTCTACACGATGCTGGGCCAGCCGTGGAAGACGGCCGAGAAGGTCCGCGAGGTGCTCACGACGCTCTATCACGACCAGCCCGACGGTCTGTCGGGCAACGAGGATGTGGGCCAGATGTCGGCCTGGTACATTCTCTCGTCGCTCGGCATGTACGAGGTCGAGCCGGCGGGCGGCCGATACTGGTTCGGGTCGCCGCTCTTCGACCGCGCGGAGATCGCGGTGCCGGGCGGCACCTTTACGATCGTGGCCGAGAACAACTCGTCGGAGAACAAGTACATCCGCCGCGTATGGCTCAACGGACGCCCCTACACGAAGCCCTGGATCGGGCATGAGGAGGTGATGGCGGGCGGCGAGCTGCGCTTCGAGATGGACGACGAGCCCCACGTGTGGTACTGCCCCGAGGAGCCGGAGCAGTATGCCGACCAGCGGCCCGCGGCGGAAGAGCGGCTCTTCTGCTCGGAAGCCGTCGAGCAGGAGATCGCCCGCGTGTGCGGCCTGCTGACCAACGAGCGCCTGCGCTGGATGTTCGCCAACTGCTTCCCTAATACGCTCGACACGACGGTGCACTACCGCGAGGACGAGGAGGGCAATCCCGACACCTATGTCTACACGGGCGACATCCCGGCCATGTGGCTGCGCGACTCGGGTGCCCAGGTGTGGCCCTACGTGCAGCTGTGCGGCAATGATCCCGCGCTGCAGAAGATGATCGCCGGGGTGATCCGCCGGCAGTTCCGCCTGATCAACATCGACCCCTATGCCAACGCCTTCAACGACGGCCCGACGGGTGCCGGTGAGGATGTCGGCTACCCGGGCCACGTGCAGGACCCGTGGGTCTTCGAGCGCAAGTGGGAGATCGACTCGCACTGCTATCCGATCCGCCTGGCGCACCACTACTGGAAGACCACGGGCGATGAGTCGGTCTTCGATGCGGAGTGGGTGGCGGCCATGCGCAACATCCTCACGACGCTGCGCGACCAGCAGATGAAGGAGGGGCCGGGCGACTACACCTTCCTGCGCGTCACGGACCGGCAGCTCGACACGCGCTGCCACGTGGGTCGCGGCAACCCGGTGAAGCCCGTGGGGCTCATCTCGTCGGCCTTCCGTCCGTCGGATGACGCCACGACCTTCGGGTTCCTCGTGCCGTCGAACTTCATGGCCGTTTCGTCGCTGCGCAAGGCTGCCGAGATCCTCTCGACGGTCAACGGCGAGCAGGAACTTGCCGCCGGCTGCACGGCCCTGGCCGACGAGGTGGCTGCCGCCCTGCAGCAGTATGCCGTCGTCGAGCATCCCGTCTACGGGAAGATCTACGCCTTCGAGGTCGACGGATTCGGCAGCGTGCAGCTCATGGACGACGCCAACGTGCCGTCGCTGCTGGCCATGCCCTACCTGGGCGATGTCGAGCGCACGGACCCCGTCTACGAGAATACGCGCCGCTTCGTCTGGAGCACCGACAACCCCTACTTCTGGCGCGGCCCGGCAGGCGAGGGCATCGGCGGCCCGCACATCGGCGTGGAGATGATCTGGCCGATGAGCATCATGATGCGCGCCTTCACCTCGACCGACGACGCCGAGATCCGCGACTGCATCATCGCCCTGATGACCACCGACGCCGGCACGGGCTTCATGCACGAGTCCTTCTCGCGTCACGACGCCGCCGACTTCACGCGCGCCTGGTTCGCCTGGCAGAACACCCTCTTCGGAGAGCTGATCCTCAAACTGGTGAACGACGGCAAGGTCGACCTGCTCAACTCGATTGACTGACCCGCAAAATCCGAAAAAACCGAAAAATCATGATACGACCTCTTTTCACCCTGCTGCTGGCCGCCGCCGTGTGCTGCTGCGGCAACTCCTGCTCGCGCTGCGATGCCGGCGGAAATGCCGAGCCGCAGCTGCGTCCCTCGGAATATGTGTCGACGCTCGTGGGCACGCTCTCGGACTTCTCGCTCTCGACGGGCAACACCTATCCGGCCATCGCCCTGCCCTGGGGCATGAACTTCTGGACGCCCCAGACGGGCAAGATGGGCGACGGCTGGGCCTACACCTACGGCGCCCATACGATCCGGGGCTTCAAGCAGACGCACCAGCCCTCGCCGTGGATCAACGACTACGGTCAGTTCTCGCTCATGCCCGTGCGCGGCGCCGACAAGTTCGACGAGGAGTCGCGCCTGAGCTGGTTCTCGCACCAGAGCGAGGAGGCGCGTCCCTACTACTATTCGGTCTACCTGGCCGACCACGACATCCGCACGGAGATTGTGCCGACGGAGCGCGCCGCCGTGCTGCGCTTCACCTTCCCCGCATCGGACGAGTCGGGCGTGGTCGTCGATGCCTTCGACCGCGGCTCCTACGTGCGCGTGATGCCCGACAACCGCACGGTTGTGGGCTACACGACGCGCAACAGCGGCGGCGTGCCCGAAAACTTCCGCAACTGGTTCGTCATCCGCTTCGACCGCTCGTTCGAGGGCTTCGACGTGATGCTCGACGGCAAGGTGCTCGACGGGGCGCACGAGGCGACGGGCGACCACGCCCTGGCGAAGGTGTACTTCACGACGCGCCGCGGCGAACGGATCGAGGCCCGCGTGGCGTCGTCATTCATCTCCGAGCAGCAGGCGCTGCGCAACCTCGGCGAGCTGGGCGAGGAGACGTTCGAGCAGCTCAGGGAGAAGGCACAGGCACGCTGGGACGAGGTGCTGGGCCGCATCGAGGTCTCGGGCGGCACGACCGACCAGCTGCGCACCTTCTATTCGTGCCTCTACCGTTCGACGCTCTTCCCGCGCAAGTTCTACGAGATCGACGAAAAGGGCCAGCCCGTGCACTACAGCCCCTACAACGGCGAGGTGCTGCCCGGATACATGTACACCGATACGGGCTTCTGGGATACGTTCCGCTGCCTCTTCCCGCTGCTGAACCTCGTTTATCCGTCGGTCAACGCCGAGATTCAGGCCGGCCTGGCAAACACCTACCGCGAGAGCGGCTTCCTGCCCGAGTGGGCCTCGCCGGGCCACTGCGGCTGCATGGTGGGCAACAACTCGGCGTCGGTCGTCTCGGATGCCATCCTCAAGGGCGTGACCCCCGCCGGGGATGTCGAAACGCTCTACGAGGCGATGATGAGCGGCCGCATGCAGGTGCATCCGACGGTCAGCTCGACGGGCCGCCTGGGGCACGAGTACTACAATACGCTGGGATACGTTCCCTACGACGTGAACATCCCCGAGAATGCCGCACGCACGCTCGAATACGCCTACGACGACTGGTGCATCGCCCGCGTGGCCGAGCACCTCGGCCGCAGCGACGATGCCGCCCTGCTCGACAAGGCCGCGAAGAACTACCGCAACCTCTTCGATCCGGAGACGAAACTCATGCGCGGCCGCAATGCCGACGGCACGTTCCAGTCGCCGTTCAGCCCCTACAAGTGGGGCGACGCCTTCACCGAGGGCAATGCGTGGCACTACACGTGGTCGGTGTTCCACGACGTCGAGGGACTGGCCGAGCTGATGGGCGGACGCGAGGAGTTCGGGCGGATGCTCGACTCGGTCTTCGTCGTGCCGCCGATCTACGATGACAGCTACTACGGTTTCCGCATCCACGAGATCACCGAGATGCAGGTAGCCAACATGGGCAACTACGCCCACGGCAACCAGCCCGCACAGCACATGATCTACCTCTACAACTACGCCGGCATGCCGCACAAGGCGCAGTGGTGGACGCGCGAGGTGATGGACCGCCTCTATTCGGCTAAGCCCGACGGCTACTGCGGCGACGAGGACAACGGCCAGACCTCGGCGTGGTATGTCTTCTCGGCGATGGGCTTCTATCCCGTCTGCCCGGCATCGGACGAGTACCAGCTCGGCTCGCCGCTCTTCCGCCGGGTGACGATCCATCTCGAGAACGGCGAGACGGTCGAGATCGACGCCCCGAACAACAGCCCCGAGAACCGCTATGTGGGCCGCATGCTCTACAACGGCAAGCCCTACGACCGGACGGTGCTGAACTATTCGGAGCTTCAGAAGGGCGCCGTGATCGAGTTCGACATGCAGCCGGAGCCGAAACTTTGATTCCGGCTGCCTGGCAGCGGCTTCGGCCGCGGAACCTGCTCTTCATGCGTTCGTAGACGTTCCGTAGCCAATGGATCGGACGGGACCTGCCTCAAGCGGGTCCCGTTTTTTGTGGCTGGTTCTGTCTCTTTTGTGCAGGCCCCGTCTTTTTTGTGTCTGTGCGCAGCCTCGTTGCCCGCAACCGCTGCCATCCGGTTGCATTTCAGGGGGGAGGATTTGTTTTTCCGCCTGAATTATCGTAACTTGCCAAAAGTTGATCATCGACAGCAGGATTCCGCCGCGGATTTGCTGACAGAAAGTGTAGCCGGGGACTGTCGATCTGCTCCATTATGCTGAAAAGCCCGGACGGGGAGAATCCTTAATAAGCAGTGCCGAGGTTGCAGGTTCTGAAAAACATATTCAGGCTGAAAGGTATAACCGATAACAAATAAACAGCATCATGAAAAATTTTGTCTGTATCTGTTTGGTGACATTATGTATGGTTTCGTGTGCATCCTATGTCCCTCACCACCCCGATCCCAGACGACGTTCCAGGTTGTCCCGGGAGGAGTTCTGCAACCTCGAACAGCCCAAGATGGATTTGTATACCCTAAGGTCCTGGAGTTCCGGTGGCAATTATATGGATTGTTACTATTTTTATGTTGATCGGCGAAACGGGATCTATATGCATGTCGATGACAGGTATTGTGTTGAATTCGGGCTTTGTCGAACGAGTCAGGATACGCTGTATTGCTATCCCCGATTCTATAAGGGCCGGGAAGATTCTGTGTTTGTGAGAAGTAATATTTCCCGTTTATATGCAGCCTTGAATGAGAAGGGGGGATTTGATGATTTGGATGAACTGGTTTATTTGCAAACCGAGGATAAGTTGATCTACATAGGCCCTCCGGGCCTGGGGCCCGCTTCTGATGACCTTGTTGCCGATGGTTTCGTGAAGGTGAAAATCCGTAATAAATGGAAATATATGTATCCCAGGTACATTCTGTAATGTATCCGGACCGAACTATGAGGTTCCAAATCCGGATACACATGAACCGGGATTCGATTTTCCGCGTACACTTTCAGCGCAAATGCCGTTATTGAAATTTACGACAGGAGGCTTGTTCACGCAGGCCTCCTGTCATCTGCATAAAAAAGGAAGAACCTCGTTCCCGATACGTGAGAAGGGAGGTGCTGTCAGTCTTTGAAACATTTATGAACTTTCGGGACCTACCACAAGCGGGTTCCGCCTTTTTTGTGACTGTTCACAGCCTCGTTGCCCGCAGCCGTAGCCATCCGGTTGCATTTCAGGGATTCCCGAGTTGGGCTTTCGTCCCGATTATTGATGCAATCCCGTGCGGAGGTTGTAATGGGTGGAGTTTGACAGGGCCGAAGTGACCAAAGAGCGTGCTGCAGGAGCGATGACCGGACGGGCAGGATCGAAAAAAGGATCCATACGGCGCTTCGCACGAAAAAAAAGCCTTCGGATATTGCATTTTCAAATATATTCCGTACATTTGCACCACCAAAACGGTTTGTGCCGTGATGGTACCGGAGAATCCGTAGCTCAGCAGGTAGAGCACAACACTTTTAATGTTGGGGTCCTGGGTTCGAGCCCCAGCGGGTTCACCAAAAGAGAGGAAAGTCGCGGCTTTCCTCTCTTTTTTGTGCCGTGACCCGAATGCCGTTTTTCGCTGTACACCGCCGCAACCCGCCGTATGCCTGCTGTCTCCCGTCTTCCGCTGCTGCATCCTTCCCGCATTCTGCCGCACGCCGCAAATTTTTCCCCGGGATTTTGGATTGCCGAAATAAAACGATATTTTTGTATGCGCAATGCGCAAATGCGTAAACTGAACCATTAATTCTCATACCTATGTGTAGAGCCCTTATCATCGGTGCGGGTGGCGTCGGAACGGTCGTGACCCAGAAGATCGCCGCCAATCCCGTCTTCACGGACGTGATGCTGGCCAGCCGTACCAAATCCAAATGCGACGCCGTGGCGGCCGCCATCGGCGGCAACCGCGTGAAGACCGCCGAGGTCGATGCCGACAACGTGCCGGCGCTGTGCGAGCTGTTCCGCGCCTTCAAGCCCGACATCGTCGTCAACGTCGCCCTGCCGTATCAGGACCTCACGATCATGGACGCCTGCCTCGAGTGCGGCTGCAACTACCTCGACACGGCCAACTACGAGCCCCGCGACGAGGCGCACTTTGAATATTCGTGGCAGTGGGCCTATCAGGACCGCTTCAAGGCGGCGGGCCTCACGGCGATCCTCGGCTGCGGATTCGATCCGGGCGTGACGGCCATCTTCACGGCCTATGCCGCCAAGCACCACTTCGACGAGATCCATTACCTCGACATCGTGGACTGCAATGCCGGCAACCACGGCAAGGCCTTCGCCACGAACTTCAACCCCGAGATCAACATCCGCGAGGTGACGCAGAAGGGCCGCTACTACGAAAACGGTCAGTGGATCGTGACCGAACCCCACGAGATTCACCGCCCGCTGCACTATCCCGGCATCGGCGAGCGCGAGTCCTACGTCATCTACCACGAGGAGCTCGAATCGCTCGTGAAGAACTATCCGACGATCAAGCGCGCCCGCTTCTGGATGACCTTCGGTAAGGAGTACCTCACGCACCTGCGTGTTATTCAGGACATCGGCATGGCCCGCATCGACCCGATCCTCTACAACGGCGTCGAGATCGTGCCGATCCAGTTCCTGAAGGCCGTGCTGCCCGATCCCAAGTCGCTGGGTGCCAATTACCACGGTCAGACCTCGATCGGCTGCCGCATCCGCGGTGTGAAGGACGGCAAGGAGCACACCTACTATATCTACAACAACTGCGACCACGAACAGGCCTACAAGGAGACCGGCACGCAGGCCGTCTCGTTCACGACGGGCGTGCCCGCGGCGCTGGGGGCCGCCATGTGGGCCAAGGGGCTGTGGCGCGGAGCCGGCGTCTTCAACGTCGAGGAGTTCGATCCCGATCCGTTCCTCGCGGAGCTGGGCGAGCAGGGGCTCCCGTGGCACGAGCTGTTCGACGTCGACATCGAGGTGTGACGTCGCTGCCGTCGGATTTCCTGCACCTCCCGGTATCCCGCCTCCGGATTCGGAGAGGGCAGCGGAGCAGGAAACTTCCGGCAGATCGTTGTCCGATATGCGGACGGTCCCACATGGGGCCGTCCGTTTTTTTGTGCCGTGCGGGGCGTAGGAAGGCCTCCTGAAGGCGGGCCGCACCCGAATTTAGGTATTTCTACTGACCGCCGGAACGGGAAAATCCGCTACCTTTATCCTCAAAAGAGAAATACTGCCCGAACATGCGATCAGAAGAGACTGTCACGCTGGCTGCCCGTTACGATGAACCGTGCGACACGCGCGCCGACTACGGGACCTTTTTCGATGAACTGCTGACCCTCGCCACCGCCGCCCCGCTGGGCCCCGCGACGGGCGAGCGGATCCGCGACTATGTGATGCCGTGGCTCGAGACCCACCCGCTCGGGTCGTTCGACCGCTACTCCGACCGCAGCTATGTGCGGAGCTACCTCGGGCGCTGCCCCCGCACGCACTGGGAGGCGCTCGTGATGAGCTGGAAGCGCGGCAATGCGACGACCATTCACGGACATCCGGCCTTTGCGGGCTACCACTTTGCCGACGGGGTGTTCCGCGTCGAGATCTTCGAGCCGGTGACCGACCGGACGGCCCGCCGCGTCGGCGAGCGGATCATCGACCGACGCGAGTGCCTCTTTGCCGTCGGGGCGCCGGGGCGTTTCGACAACCACCTGCATCGGATCACCTGTCTGAGCGAGACCGGCCACAGCCTGCATGTCTATTCGGACGATGCGCTGCAGGGTGTCACCTTCACCGAGGCGGAGTAGGGACCGGCGCCCCGCCGCAGGGCCCGGCGCGTGGCCGGGAACTCTCCGCGGCGCCTTTTGGGGCGGCCGGGAGCCCTGCACGGCGTCTCTTGAGGCGGCCGGGAGCCCTGCACGGCGCCTTGTCCGGCGGCCGGGAACTCTCTGCCGCGGCTTTTTGGGCGGTCGGGAGCCCTGCACGGCGCCTTGTCCGGCGGCCGGAACCTTCCGCGGTGCCTCTTGGAACGGCCGGGAACTCTCTGCCGTGGCTGCCGGTGGAGGGTAGGGTGGACCGGGTAAGTATAAATGCGTATTTATCCGAATTTCCGACGCACGCGGAACGCGATTCGCGACGAAATTGTTAATTTTGTATCCGTTTTGAATGAAAGCATCCCGATGATCGATTTCCAGACCGTGCCTTCGCCCAGTTACGTGCTTGACGAGAGGCTGCTCGACGCGAATCTCGCCCTGATTGACCGCGTGCGCCGCGAGTCGGGTGCCGAGATCATCGTCGCCCTGAAGGCCTGCGCCATGTGGAGCATCTTCCCCGAACTGGCCCGCCATTCCGACGGTGCCACCGCCTCCTCGGCCGCCGAGGCACGCCTCGTGCTCGAGGAGTTCGGATGCATGGCGCACACCTACGCCCCCGTCTACACGGACCGCAACATCGAGGAGATTCTGCGCTGCAGCAACCATATCACCTTCAACTCCCTGGCGCAGTACGAGCGTTTCGCGCCGATGGCCATTCTGCGCGGCATTTCGTGCGGCCTGCGCATCAATCCCGGGTACTCGCCCGTCGAGACGGACCTCTATAACCCGTGTGTGGCCGGTTCGCGCCTCGGCGTCACGGCCGCGCAGCTGGCGGCGCACGGCGGTCTGCCCCGCGGCATCGAAGGGCTGCACTTCCACGTGCTGTGCGAGTCGCGTCCCGAGCACCTGCGCCTGGCACTCGAAGCCGTCGAGCGGCACTTCGGCGAGTACCTCGACCGCGTGCAGTGGCTCAACATGGGCGGCGGCCACCTGATGACCCATGCCGACTACGACTGCGACGCGCTGATCGCCCTGCTGCGCGACTTCAAGGCGCGCCATCCCCACCTGCGGCTCATTCTCGAACCGGGCAGCGCCTTCACCTGGCGCACGGGATACCTCGTCTCGACCGTCGAGGACATCGTCGAGAACGGCGGCGTGACGACGGCCATGCTCGACGTCTCGTTCGCCTGCCACATGCCGGACTGCCTCGAAATGCCCTACAAGCCCGCGATCGTCGGGGCGCACGAGCCCGCCGCGGGCGAGAAGCGCTGGCGCATGGGCGGCACGAGCTGCCTGGCCGGCGACTACTGCGGCGACTGGGCCTTCGACCACGACCTGAAGGTGGGCGAGCGCATCGTCTTCGAGGACATGATCCACTACACGATGGTCAAGACGACGATGTTCAACGGTGTGGCCCACCCCTCGATCGTCATCGCGCGCCGCGACGGCCGCATCGACCTCATCCGCGCATTCGGATACGAAGACTTCAAAAACCGCATGTCATAACCGCAAACAAATCGCAACACAAACAGAATAGATGGAAAAATTTGAACCTACCTCCTATACGCTCGAGTGCGTGGCCACGGGACGTGAATTTCCCGACGAGGGCTGGACGCTCGCCGATCCGCAGTGCAAGACGCCGTCGCTCGTGCGCGCACGCTATGCTCGCAGGCAGCTCGAAGTGAAACCCGCCGAGTGGGGCCTCTACCGCTTCTGCGACTGGATGCCCGTGCGTCGCATCCTGAAGGGGTCGTCGGCCCCCGTGACCTACCGCAGCAAGGGGCTGGCCGCACACCTCGGACTGGAGAATCTGTGGATCACCTTCAACGGCTACTATCCGGCCATCGGGGCGACGATGACGACCTGCTCGTTCAAGGAGACCGAGGCCTACACGGTCTGCGGCCGCACGTCCGAGGACGAGCAGCGCGTGCTGGTGGTTGCGTCGGCCGGCAATACGGCCCGCGCCTTCGCCAAGGTCTGCTCCGACAATAACATCAAGCTGCTGCTGTCGGTGCCCTACGACAATATCGGCGCTCTGTGGTTCGAGGAGCCACTGAATCCCTGCGTGAAGCTCATCTCGTGCGAGAAGGGCGGCGACTACTTCGATGCCATCCACCTGAGCGACATCGCCCTCAAGACGCCGGGCTTCTATGCCGAGGGCGGAGCGAAGAACATCGCGCGCCGCGACGGCATGGCCTGCACGGTGCTCTCGGCCGTGACGACGATCGGCCGCATCCCCGACTACTATTTCCAGGCCGTGGGCAGCGGCACGGGTGCCATTGCCGCCTGGGAGGCCAACATGCGCCTCATCGAGGACGGCCGTTTCGGCAGCAACACGATGAAGCTGATGGTGTCGCAGAATGCCCCGTTCGTGCCGATGTACGACGCCTGGCGCGCCGATTCGCGCAAGATGCTGCCCTATGACGACGACAAGGCGCGCCGCGACGCGGAGATCATCGACGCCAAGGTGCTCTCGAACCGCCGGCCCCCCTACGGACTGGCCGGAGGCCTCTACGACGCGCTGAAGGCCACGAACGGCGAGATGTTCGTGGCGACGAATGCCCAGGCCCGCAAGGCCCGCAAGCTCTTCAAGGAGCTGGAGGGGGTCGACATCTACTCGGCGGCGGGTGTGGCGCTGGCTTCGCTCATCAAGGCCGTGGCCGACGGCAAGGTCGAGAAGGATGCCACGGTGATGCTCAACATCACGGGCGGCGGCGAGGAGCACTTCAAGGCCGAGAAGGAGCTGTGGTATCTCCAGCCGAGCCATGTCTTCCCGCTGGAGCCCGATCCGGACGATGTGGCGGCCCGCGTGAGCGCCCTGTTCGCATAGCGGGGGCCCGATTTCCGGGGAGACGCTTGGTCTCTTCGTTGAAAGTGCTATCTTTGCAGCGGTTTGGAACGCGGCGTGCAGCCGGACGTGTTCCGAACCGCTGAATTTTTTACCTAACCCAAATCTCAAACACTATGGAACACATCCAGACAAAACGGCTCCCCGCAGGCGGGCGCTGGCGGCGCTGGGACCGCAAGGGCTGGTCGGCCTTTGCGAGCATGCACCGCTGCGTGACCATCGGGGTGCTCTGCGTCGGGATGTCGATCCTGCTGCTTGCACCGTGCGGTGCATCCGCGCAACCGGCCGACACGTCCGCCGTCATGAAGACGCTGCGCATACGTGAGGTCGGCATCTCGGGGCGACAATCCGCCCCGACGCGGACCGTGCAGATGCAAACTCCGCTTTTCGACCGGAAGACCCAGGCCGCGGCGCCCCTCCAGACACTGGAGGCCGCCCTGCGCCTTGCACCGTCGGTCGATCTGCGCGAGCGCGGAAGCAGGGGCATGCAGGCCGACATCTCCATCCGGGGAGGCTCTTTCGACCAGACCATGGTCCTCCTGAACGGTATTGACTTTACGGACGCCCGCACGGGCCACCAGTCCCACTCGCTGCCCGTCGACCTCGACTGTGTGGCGGGTATCGAGCTGCTCGACGGCGTGCCGGGTGTCGGCGCCTACGCCGGGGCGGTGAACATCCGCACGGCGCCGCTGCGCCCGACCTACCTGCGTTTTGAGGGGGCGGGCGGACAGTACGGCTACGCCTACGCCAACCTCTCGGGTGCCGTGACGTCGGGCCGCCTTGCGGTGCTCGGCGCGGCATCGTACCGTCGCAGCGACGGCTATCGCCACAATACCGATTTCGATACCTACAACGCCTATGTGCGGGCCACCTGCGAGGCCGAGCATGCGGGCTTCTTCGACTTTCAGGCCGGCTATCAGAACCGAGCCTTCGGGTCGAACGGCTTTTATGCCGCCTACAACCCCGACCAGTGGGAGGCTACCTCCACGGCGCTGGCATCGCTGCGCTGGCTGAAGCGTCTGGGGCGCTTCTCGCTCACGGCCGCGGCGAGCTACCGCAAGAATTTCGACCGCTACGACTGGACGCGGGGTACGGCGCTGAACCGTCACAACACGGACAACGCGGGCGCCCGGTTCTCGGCCGACTGCGCGTGGGCGGGCGGCGTGACGACACTTGGCGGCGACTACGCCTACAACCACATCTACAGCACGAACCTCGGTGAGGAGCTGCGGCATCCCCACGGCGAGTACACCCACGCCACGGCGCGCCACACGGGCAACCTCTACGTGCGGCACGCGAAGCAGTGGGCGCGTTTCGAGGCGGCGCTCTCGGGCGGCGTGAGCCTGACGCCCTACGGGCGGTCGGCGCTGTGGAGCCTCTCGGCGGGTTACCGGCCCGGCGACGCGTGGCGCATAAGCGCCGGGGCGTGGCAGTCGATGCGCCTGCCGACCTTCACGGACCTCTACTACTCGTCGCCTGCACAGATCAATAACCTCGACCTGACGCCCGAGCGGGCCGTCACGTGCCGCGTCGGGGCCGAATACGCCCGCGGCCGCTGGAGCGCCTCGCTCAACGGCTACTACCGTGCCGGGCGCGACATCATCGACTGGGTCTGGCGCGAGGAGTTGGGCAACAAGTGGCATTCGGAGCAGACGAGCAAACTCGACACCTACGGCATCGAAGTGACGGGCGGCTATGCGGCCGCGGAGGGCTTCCTGCGCCGCGTCACGCTCTCGTATGCCTGGGTGACGACCGACCGCAACACGGACATCATCGCCAAGAGCGCCATGGACTACCTGCGCCACAAGGCGTCGGCACTCGTCGAGGTGCGCTTCTTGCGGCGCGTGACGCTCTCGCTCACGGGCACGCTCGCCGACCGCAACGGCAGCTACACGTACTATCCCGTCGTGAACGACTCGTCGGTTACGGAGACGCGCGACTTCGAGCCCTGCTTCCTGCTCGACGGACGTCTGCAGTGGGAGAAGGGTATCTGCCGGCTCTATGTCGACGCCACGAACATCACCGACTCGCGCCACTTCGACCTGGGAGGCATCCGCCTGCCGGGTCTCTGGGTGACGGGCGGCATGGTCCTGACCATCGGCAGGTGACCCGTCCCGCCTCCGGCTGCATCCCGGCCCGCCGCTTCGTGCGGCGGGCTTTCTGTTTTGTGCGTCAGACGCTTTTTTCGTTACGGTTTTTTATGTTTTGTTGGGGAATTTCGCTATATTTGAAGCAGTGAAATCCAATAACCGACCAATCCTATGGAAAAACGAATCGTAGAGTGTGTCCCCAACTTCAGTGAGGGCCGCGACAAGCATGTCATTGCGCAGATTACCGAGGCGATCGAGGCTGCCGGAGGGGTCAAGCTGCTCGACGTCGATCCGGGCGAGGCGACCAACCGCACGGTCGTGACCTTCGTCGGGTCGCCCGAGGCGGTCGTCGAGGCGGCGTTCCAGGGCGTGAAGCGGGCCGCTGAGCTGATCGACATGCGCAAACACAAGGGGGCGCACCCCCGCATGGGCGCCACCGACGTGCTGCCGTTGATCCCCATCGCGGGTATCACGCTCGAGGAGTGCGCCGCGCTGTCGCGCAAGCTGGCCGAGCGCATCGCCGACGAACTGCACATCCCGACCTATTGCTACGAGGCGGCCGCCTTCACGCCCGAGCGGCGCAACCTGGCCGTCTGCCGTGCCGGCGAGTACGAGGCGCTGCCCGAGAAGCTGGCGCACAAGGAGTCGGCGCCTGACTTCGGGGCGCGTCCCTACGACGAGGGTGTCGCACGCACGGGTGCCACGACCGTCGGCGCGCGCGATTTCCTGATTGCCGTGAACTTCAACCTCAATACGACCTCCACGCGCCGTGCCAACGCCATCGCGTTCGACGTGCGCGAGAAGGGGCGCCCCGTGCGCGAGGGCAATCCCATCACGGGCAAGATCGTGAAGGATGCCGAGGGCAATCCCGTCATGCAGCCCGGCACGCTCAAGGCCACGAAGGCCATCGGGTGGTTCATCGAGGAGTACGGCATCGCGCAGGTCTCGATGAACATCACGAATATCTCCACGACGCCCCTGCACGTCGCCTTCGACGAGGTGTGCCGCAAGGCCGATGCGCGCGGCGTGCGCGTGACGGGCACCGAGATCGTGGGCCTCGTGCCGAAGCGGGCGCTGGTCGAGGCGGGCAAGTATTTCCTGCGCAAGCAGCACCGCTCGGTGGGCATCTCGGAGCAGGAGATCGTGCGCATCGCCATCAAGTCGATGGGGCTGGACGATCTGAAGCCGTTCCATCCCGAGGAGAAGGTGATCGAGTACCTGCTCGAGGCCGACGAGCGCAGAAAGCGCCTCGTCGACATGACCTGCACTGGCTTTGCCGAGGAGACGGCCAGCGAGTCGCCGGCTCCTGGCGGCGGTTCGATCTCGGCCTATATGGGGGCGCTGGGCGCGGCGCTCGGCACGATGGTGGCGAACCTCTCGTCGCACAAGGCCGGCTGGGACGACCGCTGGGAGGAGTTCTCCGACTGGGCCGAGCAGGGACAGGCGCTTCTGACCGAGCTGCTGCACCTGGTCGACGAGGATACCGACGCCTTCAACCGCATCATGAACGTCTTTGCCATGCCCAAGTCGACCGACGAGGAGAAGGCGGTGCGCAGCGCGGCCCTGCAGGAGGCGACGCTCTACGCCACGCAGGTGCCGTTGCGGACGATGCGCACGGCCGTGCGCATCTTCGACGTTGTGCGCGCCATGGCGGCCGAGGGCAATCCCAATTCGGTCTCGGATGCCGGAGTCGGCGCCTTGGCGGCCCGCAGTGCGGTGCTCGGCGCGCGGCTCAACGTGAAGATCAACGCCGCGGGCCTCAAGGACCGGGCCGCGGCCGATGCCCTCGTTGCCGAGGCCGAGCAACTGGCCGCCGAGGCCGAGCGCCTCGAGAAGGAGGTCCTCACGATCGTAGAACAGAAAATCGGATAAACCATGACACGCGAAGAATTCCAGAACGATATCCGCGCGGGCATTCCCGACCGGCTGCCCGCCGCGAAACCCTATGACAGGCAGATCAACCATGCGCCCAAGCGCAAGGAGATCCTTTCGGCCGAGGAGCAGGTGCTGGCGCTGAAGAACGCCCTGCGCTACTTCCCGGCCAAGCACCACGCCGTGCTGGCGAAGGAGTTTGCCGAGGAGCTGCACCGCTACGGCCGCATCTACATGTACCGCCTGCGTCCCGACTACGAGATGTATGCGCGGCCGATCGACGAATATCCGGCCCGCTGCCGGCAGGCCGCGGCCATCATGATGATGATCCAGAACAATCTGGACAAGGCCGTGGCGCAGCATCCGCACGAGCTGATCACCTACGGCGGCAACGGTGCCGTCTTCCAGAACTGGGCGCAGTACCGCCTGACGATGAAGTACCTCTCGGAGATGACCGACCACCAGACGCTGGTCATGTACTCGGGCCATCCGCTGGGGCTCTTCCCGTCGCATCCCGACGCGCCGCGCGTCGTGGTGACCAACGGCATGGTGATCCCCAACTACTCGAAGCCCGACGACTGGGAGCGCTTCAACGCCCTCGGCGTCTCGCAGTACGGGCAGATGACCGCCGGGTCGTACATGTACATCGGCCCGCAGGGCATCGTCCACGGCACGACCATCACGGTGCTCAACGCCGCGCGCAAGCGCTTCACCGCGGGGCGCACCGACACGCGCGGCATGCTCTTCGTCTCGTCGGGCCTGGGTGGCATGTCGGGTGCCCAGCCCAAGGCAGGCAACATTTCGGGCGTGGTGAGCGTCATCGCCGAGATCAACCCCAAGGCGGCGCAGAAGCGCTACGACCAGGGCTGGGTCGACGAGCTGCACGACTCGCTCGACGAGCTGATCCCGCGCATCCGCCGCGCGGTGGCCGACCGGGAGATCGTCTCGCTGGCCTACGTGGGCAACATTGTCGACCTCTGGGAGCGGCTTGCCGACGAGCAGATACCCGTGGATCTCGGCTCGGACCAGACCTCGCTGCACAATCCGTGGGCGGGCGGCTACTACCCCGTGGGGTTGAGCTACGAGGCGTCGAACAAGATGATGGCCGAGGAGCCGGCCCGCTTCCGCGAGTGCGTGCAGGAGTCGCTGCGCCGGCAGGTCGACGCCATCAACAGGCTGACGGCCCGCGGCATGTACTTCTTCGACTACGGAAACGCCTTCCTCCTGGAGGCCTCGCGCGCCGGGGCCGCGGTGATGGGCGAGGGCGAACATTTCCGCTATCCCTCCTACGTGCAGGACATCATGGGCCCGATGTTCTTCGACTACGGCTTCGGTCCCTTCCGCTGGGTCTGCACGTCGGGCAAGCCCGAGGACCTCGAGATGACCGACCGTCTGGCCGCCGAGGTGCTGGAGGAGATCCGCAGCACGGCACCCGCGGAGATCTGCGGACAGCTCGACGACAACATCCACTGGATCCGCGAGGCGGGGCGCAACCACCTGGTCGTGGGTTCGCAGGCCCGCATCCTCTATGCCGACTGCGAGGGCCGCACGAAGATCGCGCTGGCCTTCAATCGGGCGATCGCCGACGGGCGCCTCTCGGCCCCCGTGGTGCTGGGACGCGACCACCACGACGTCTCGGGCACCGACTCGCCCTACCGCGAGACGTCGAACATCTACGACGGCTCGAACCGCACGGCGGACATGGCCGTGCAGAACGTCATCGGCGACTCGTTCCGCGGCGCGACGTGGGTCTCGATCCACAACGGCGGCGGCGTGGGCTGGGGCGAGGTCATCAACGGCGGCTTCGGCATGCTGATCGACGGTTCGGAGGACTCCGAGCGGCACATCCGCGAGATGCTCTTCTGGGACGTGAACAACGGCATCGCACGCCGCAGCTGGGCCCGCAACGAAGGGGCCATGTCGGCCATCCGCCGCGAGATGGAGCGCACGCCCGGCCTGCAGGTCACGATGCCCAACCTGGCCGACGAGGAGCTGATCCGCAAGGCACTCAACGAATAACCTTATAAAACAAACTGTTTCCCATGGAATACCACCATATCAGTTCGGAGCACCTCTCCATGGAGCGTGTCCGCGAAATCATCGAACGCCGCCTCCCGCTCGCGTTGAGCGACGACGCCCGACAGCGCATCGTCCGCTGCCGCGAGTACCTCGACCGCAAGATGGAGCACTCCGACCGGCCGATCTACGGCATCACCACGGGCTTCGGCTCGCTCTGCAACATCTCGATCGACCACGACTCGCTGGCGCAGCTGCAGCGCAATCTGGTCATGTCGCACGCCTGCGGCACGGGCGAGCGCGTCCCCTCGGAGGTCGTGCGGCTGATCCTGCTGCTGAAGATCCAGTCGCTCGCCTACGGCCATTCGGGCGTGCAGCTGGCGACCGTCGAGCGGCTCGTGGAGTTCTACAACCACGACATCCTGCCCGTCGTCTACCAGCAGGGATCGCTCGGCGCATCGGGTGACCTGGCGCCGCTGGCCCACATGAGCCTGCCGCTGCTGGGGCTGGGCGAGGTCGAGTTCCGCGGCGAGGTGCGCCCGGCGGCCGACGTGCTGCGCGAGATGGGCTGGGAGCCCATCGAGCTCAAGTCGAAGGAGGGCCTGGCGCTGTTGAACGGCACGCAGGTGATGAGCGCCTTCGGCGTGTGGTCCGTGATCCGGGCGCGGCAGTTGAGCGAGTGGGCCGACTGCATCGGCGCGCTGTCGCTCGACGCCTTCGACGGGCGCATCGAACCCTTCTGCGACGAGGTGCACCTGATCCGTCCCCACAAGGGCCAGCTCACGACGGCGCGCAACTTCCGCCGCCTGCTCGAGGGTAGCGAGCTCATCACGCGCGAGAAGACCCACGTGCAGGATCCCTATTCGTTCCGCTGCATCCCGCAGGTGCACGGCGCCTCGAAGGATACGATCGACTACGTCGAGAGCGTGCTGACGACCGAAATCAACAGCGCTACGGACAACCCGACGGTCTTCCCCGACGAGGACATGGTCGTCTCGGCCGGCAACTTCCACGGGCAGCCCATTGCGCTGGCGATGGATTTCCTGTCCATCGCGCTGGCCGAGCTGGGCAACATCTCCGAGCGGCGCATCTACAAGCTGATCTCCGGGACGCGCGGCCTGCCGTCGTTCCTGGTGGCGAAGCCGGGCCTGAACAGCGGTTTCATGATTCCGCAGTACACCGCGGCGTCGATCGTCAGCCAGACCAAGGGGCTCTGCATGCCCGCGTCGGTCGACTCGATCCCCTCGTCGCAGGGGCAGGAGGACCACGTGAGCATGGGCTCGAACGCCGCGACGAAGCTCTACCGCGTGGTCTGCAACACGGAGCGCGTGCTGGCCATCGAGCTCTTCAACGCCGCGCAGGCGATCGAGTTCCGCCGCCCGGCCCGCACCTCGCCGCTGCTCGAGGGGCTGGTTGCCGACTACCGCCGCCACGTCCCGTTCATCGACAACGATACGGTGATGTATCCGTATATTGCCGCCTCGATCCGCTTCCTGCAAGATGAGACTGCGCGTTGACAACATCGCCCGCATCGTCGGGATGGAGAGCCGGGGCCGGCTGCGGCTCTGCGGTGAGGAGATGGACCGCATGGAGTCGCTCGACGACGCCTGGCTGCTGGCCGTCGACGGTCGCATCGCCGCCTTCGGACGCATGACGGAGGAGCGGCCTGCGGCCGACCGCGTGGTGGACGCCGCGGGCGGGATGCTCTTCCCGTCGTTCTGCGACTCGCATACCCATCTGGTCTATGCCGGGAGCCGCGAGCAGGAGTTTCTGGACAAGATTCACGGCCTGAGCTACGAAGAGATCGCGCGGCGCGGCGGCGGCATCCTCAATTCGGCCGACCGCCTGCACGCCGCCTCCGAGGAGGAGCTCTACGACGCGGCGATGCGGCGCGTGCGCGAGATCGCCGCGATGGGCACGGGCTGCGTCGAGATCAAGAGCGGCTACGGCCTCTCGACGGAGGACGAGCTGAAGATGCTGCGCGTCATCCGCCGCATCCGCGAGACGGTGCCGCTCGAGGTGCGCGCGACGTTCCTCGGGGCGCATGCCGTGGCCCGCGCCTATGCGGGGCGGCAGGCGGAGTATGTCGACCTGGTCTGCCGCGAGATGCTGCCCGCCGTGGCACGCGAGGGGCTGGCCGACTTCGTCGACGTCTTCTGCGACGAGGGCTTCTTCACGGTGGAGGAAACGGCCCGCATCCTCGGGGAGGCTGCCCGCTACGGGCTGCGCCCGAAGATCCATGCCAACGAGCTGGCCGTCTCAGGCGGCGTGCAGCTCGGCGTGCGCTGCGGCGCCCTCTCGGTCGACCACCTCGAACGCATCGGAGCCGCCGAGATCGAGGCGCTGCGCGGCAGCGACACCGTGCCGACGATGCTGCCCGGTGCGGCCTTCTTCCTCGGCATGAGCTACCCGCCGGCCCGCGAGATGATCCGCGCGGGGCTGGGCGTGGCCCTCGCTTCGGACTACAACCCCGGCTCGTCGCCCTCGGGCAACATGCGCATGGTGATGGCGCTCGCCTCGATCCGCATGCGCATGACCCCGACCGAGGCGCTCCATGCCGCGACGCTCAACGGCGCCTGCGCCCTGGATTTGAGCCGCGACTTCGGGTCGATCACCGTGGGCAAGGTCGCCAACTTCTTCCTCACGGAGCCGATGCCGTCGTTTGAGTTCTTCACCTACGCCTACCAGACGCCGCTCATTGCGCGGACCTTCCTGCGCGGCGAGGAGTTTGTGGCATGACGCACCTGCGTGCGGCCCTGTGCGGGCCGATTGTGTTCATGCGGGTCTCCGGTTGCCGGAGACCCGCTTTTTTTGTGCGCAGCGGTGTCGGGGGGGGGCGGTGGAAGATGCGCTCCGGACGTGGCGGTAGGGTAGATGCGGAGCGGGGTAGTGCAGCCCCGGTCGTCGCCGGAAGGGGTGTCGGCACGGAGCCGGGTCGTGCCGTGCTACTCCGGTCGTTGGCGGAGGGAACGTCGGGCCGGAAAAGGGAAAAACCGCCGGGCGGCAGGGTGGTGCGGGTCCGGCTGTTGCCGGAGGGGGCGTTGGACCGGAAAAGGGAAAAACCGCCGGGCGGTAGGGTGGTGCGGGCATGACCGTTGCCGGAGGGGACGTCGGTACGGAGCCGGGCGGGCCGCGGGCGGCAAAGCGGTGTCGGCGCGGGAGGTCAGACCTTGACCGTGAGGATGTCGTCGAGGTCGGTGGTGTAGTTCTTCGAGAGATGCCCGCGGTTCATTTTCAGCGGCGCAAGGCCCTGCGACGCCACGACGATGCGTCCGCGGCCGAACTGCCGGTTGGCGGCGTCGACGGCCTCCATCAGCCGGCTGTGGCGCGCCCGGTCCACCGGGTCGAACAGGTCGGTCTGGGTGCCGACGCGGTCGCTCAACTCCGAAAAGATCACGCCGGCCTTCTTGTAGCCGTAGCCGCGGCGGAAGATCTGCCGCAGGGCCCCGGTGGCCAGCGGCACGAGCTCCAGCGTGTCGTCCGTGGCGACGGCCGGGCGCACGGTGCGGCTCTCGAAGTACTGAGGCAGCTCCTCCCGGTGGCGGTTCGTGTAGATGTAGACGGTGACTTCGCCGCAGAGGCTGCCCTGCCGCCGCAGCTTCTCGGCACACATCGCCGCGAAGGTCGCCACCGAGCTGTGCAGGTCGTCGTATTCGGTCAGCTCGTGGGCGAAGCTGCGCGAGACGGAGATCTGCTGCCGCTGCCGCGGGGCGTTCTCGAAGTCGATGCACGCCTCGCCCTGCAGCTCGCGCCACGTGCGCACGCCCGGGAGGTTCATCCGTGCGCGCACCCACCCCTCGGGCCGCTGCACGAAGTCGTAGGCCGTGGCGATGCCCGCCTGCTCGAGCATGCGCAGGTGCCGCCGTCCGACGCCCCAGATGTCGCCGATCGGAAAGCGGCGCAGCACCTTCTCGATGTCCGCCGGGCGGTACATCAGGCAGCTGCCCTCGAGCCGCGGGTAGCGCTTGCAGAGCTTCGAGGCGATCTTGGCCAGTGTCTTGGTCGGGGCGATGCCGATGCTCACGGGGATGCCCGTGTTGCGCTGGACGGTGCGGCTGATGCGATGGCCAAGTGCGTCGAGCTCCTCCGTGGCGATGCCCCGCAGGTCAAGAAACGCCTCGTCGATGGAGTAGACCTCGGCGGCGGGCACCAGCTGCCGCAGCGTCCAGATCACACGGCGCGACATGTCGCCGTAGAGCACGAAGTTTGTCGAGAAGGTCGCTACGTCGTACCGCCGGACAAGCTCCCGCAGCTGGTAGTAGGGCTGGCCCATGCGGATGCCGAGCGCCTTGGCCTCGTTCGAGCGGGCGATGACGCAGCCGTCGTTGTTCGAGAGCACGATCACGGGGCGTCCGTTCAGTTCGGGACGGAAGACCCTTTCGCACGAGGCGAAGAAGTTGTTGCAGTCGCAGAGTCCGTACATGGCCGTGGCCCGCATCGGGCGTTCAGATTTTCTTGATGGCGTAGGTCACCACGCCCCAGATGGCGAAGTGGTTGTCGCGGCTCACCTCGATGGGGCGGTAGCGGGGGTTGGCCGGCATGAGCGTCAGGCGGTCGCGGCCCATGCGCACGCGCTTGAGCGTGAACTCCCCGTCGAGGAAGCAGACGGCCACGCAGCCGTCGCTGGGTTCGAGCGACTTGTCGACGACCAGCAGGTCGCCGTCGTCGATGCGGTCGTCCTTCATCGAGTCGCCGCTCACGCGCACGAAGAAGGTCGACGCCGCATTGCGGATGAGCGTGCGGTTCAGGTCGATCGACGGCTCGAGAAAATCCTCGGCCGGCGAGGGAAAGCCCGCCGAGACACCGCTCGCGGCGAGCGGCACGTCCGCCTGCGTCGAGGTGTCGGGCGTGATGATTTCGAGACGGAGTTCCTCCTGCTGCATGTCTTCCTCCTGCATGGCTTTGGTTCGTATGGGGTTGCGGCGGTGACGCTGCAAAATGCGGGCCCCGGCGCCCTTGTCCCGCGGGCCGGGACCGGACGGCGGGGCCGACTGCGGGTCAGATGCCGGTGATCTTCTTGATTTCGTTGAGCTTGTTGAGCGCCTCGATCGGCGTCAGCGTGTTGATGTCGATGCCCTTGATCTGGTCGCGGATCTGCACCAGCACGGGGTCGTCCAGCTGGAACATCGACAGCTGCATGTTCTGCGGCGCGGCGCTCTCGGCCGCCTCGCGCACGGCATGCGCCGTGTGGCGCTTCCCGCGCTCGCGGGGGCTGCGGCTCGGGACGATCTCGTTGTTGCCGTAGACCTGCTCGAGGTTGCGCAGGATCTCCTCGGCCCGCGCCACGACCGAGGCCGGCATGCCCGCCATGCGCGCGACGTGGATGCCGAACGAGTGCTCCGTGCCGCCGCGCTCGAGCTTGCGCAGGAAGACGATCTGGTTGCCCACCTCGCGGACCGTGACGTGGTAGTTCTTCACGCGCGGACACATCTGCTCCATCTCGTTGAGCTCGTGGTAGTGCGTGGCGAAGAGCGTCTTGGCATGGGCCGTGGGGTGGTTGTGCAGGTATTCGACCATGGCCCAGGCAATCGAGATGCCGTCGTAGGTCGACGTGCCGCGCCCGATCTCGTCGAGCAGCACGATGCTGCGGTCCGAGATGTTGTTCAGGATGCTGGCCGACTCGAGCATCTCGACCATGAAGGTCGACTCGCCCTGCGAGATGTTGTCCGATGCCCCGACGCGCGTGAAAATCTTGTCCACGACGCCGATGTGCGCCGATTTGGCCGGGACGAACGAGCCCATCTGCGCCATGAGGACGATGAGGGCCGTCTGCCGCAGCAGGGCCGATTTACCCGACATGTTGGGACCCGTGATCATCATGATCTGCTGCTGCTTGTCGTCGAGCATCACGTCGTTGGGGATGTACTCCTCGCCGACGGGCATCAGCGTCTCGATGACCGGGTGCCGCCCGGCGCGGATGTCGATGAGGCTGCCCTCGTCGAGCACCGGGCGCACGTAGCGCCGCTCGCAGGCGATGCGCGCGAAGGATTGCAGGCAGTCGATGCGCGCCACGGCCGCGGCGTCGCGCAGCAGCACGGTGAGCGACCCGCAGATGTGGGCCATCAGCTCGGCGTAGATGCGCTGCTCGATGACGAGCATCTTCTCCTCGGCGCCCAGAATCTTCTCCTCGTACTCCTTGAGCTCCTCGGTGATGTAGCGTTCGGCGTTGGTGAGTGTCTGCTTGCGGATCCACGTCTCGGGCACCTTCTCCTTGTGGGTGTTGCGCACCTCGATGTAGTAGCCGAAGACGTTGTTGTAGCTGATTTTCAGCGACGGGATGCCCGTCGCCTCGCTCTCGCGCTGCTGGATGCGCGCGAGGTAGTCCTTGCCGTGCAGGGCGATGCGGCGCAGGTCGTCCAGCTCGGGATCGACGCCGTCGGCGATGACGCCGCCCTTCTGTATCTGGTTGTTCTGCGGATCGGGGTAGATCTCGCGGGCGATGCGCTCGCGCACCTCTTCAAGGGGGTCGATCCCGTCGGCCAGCTCGTGCAGCCGCTCGCAGTCGGTGGATTCCATCGCCGCCTTGAGCAGCTCGAGCGCCGCGAGCGAGTTCTTGAGCTGCACCAGCTCGCGGGGCATCACGCGCGAGGCCGCGATGCGCGAGGAGATGCGCTCCAGGTCGCCGATCATCGCCACCTGCTCGCGCAGCGTGTCGGCCAGCTCCGCATCGCCGACAAGCCGCTCGACGACATCCAGCCGCCGGTTGATCCGCGCCGTATCCATGATCGGCATGGCGATCCAGCGCTTGAGCAGCCGCCCGCCCATCGGCGTGAGCGTGCGGTCGATCACCTCGGCGAAGCTGCTCTTCTCCTGCGCGCCGTTCGAGGCGAAGAGCTCCAGGTTGCGGATCGTGAACTTATCGACCCAGACGTAGTCGTTCTGGTCGAGGCGTGCGATCGAGCGGATGTGGCCCGTGTCGCGGTGCTCGGTAAATTCGAGGTAGTGGAGGATGGCGCCGGCGGCCGAGATGCCGCTCGTCATGTGGTCGACGCCGAATCCCTTGAGCGACGAGGTGCCGAACTGCTTGCAGAGCTTCTCGCGGTTGACCTCCTCCGAGAAGACCCATTCGTCGAGCCGGTAGGTGTAGTGCTTCGATCCGAAGGCTTCGGTGAAGCGCTCCTCGCAGCCGCGCTGGTAGATGATCTCCTTGGGCGCGAGGTTCGAGATGAGTTTGTCGACGTAGGCGTCCGACCCTTCGGCCACGTAGAACTCGCCCGTGGAGATGTCCAGAAAGGCCACGCCCGTCGACCTGCGGCCGAAGTAGACCGAGCCGAGGTAGGTGTTCTCCTTGTTGGCGAGGATGTTGTCGCCCAGGACGATGCCCGGGGTCACCAGCTCGATGACGCCGCGCTTGACGAGCCCCTTGACGAGCTTCGGGTCCTCGAGCTGCTCGCAGATGGCCACGCGCTCGCCCGCCCGCACCAGCTTGGGCAGGTAGGTGTCGATGGCATGGTAGGGGAATCCCGCCAGCTCGACGAAGGAGGCGGCGCCGTTGGCGCGGCGCGTAAGCGTGATGCCCAGGATGCCGCTGGCCTTGATCGCGTCGTCGCCGAACGTCTCGTAGAAGTCGCCCACGCGGAAGAGCAGGATGGCGTCGGGATGCACCGCCTTGATGGCGTAATACTGCTTCATGAGCGGCGTCTCGACATATTTTTTGGTGTCGGTCTTCTTTTCCGGAGTCACCGTCTGATCGTGTTGTTTCATCCCTACAAAGATAGCGGAATATTTCGCAAGTCGTGCCGTCCCCGAATCAAAAAAATCGGAGGCCGGGGCTTCCCCTCCTCCGAAAAGCAAGGCGGGCCATGTGCAAACATGGCCCGCCTGTGATGCCAGCGTCGTGTTAGGCTACTTCGCCAGCGCGCAGAGCGCTTTCACGCGGGGATTCACCCGCTCGGGACCTGGACCGAAGGCCGCGGCGGTGTGCTGCGACAGCTTCAGTGCCCCGACCTTCGCTGCGGGAGCTACAGGCGACAGGGAGGCTCCGGCCGACGAGGCGGAGAACATCATGCCCGTGTAGTCGACCTTGACCGAGTAGTCGCCCGATTTGGCATCGACCGTCACGCTGTAGAACATCGACATGTCGTCGCCCATGATCGTGATCGTGCCCGATTCGAGCAGGGCGTACTGCTCGAACTCCAGCGTCTCCGCGTTCAGCACGGCATAGAACGAGGGGTTGAGCGTCGAGGTGATGCGTCCGGCGATGGCCGTGCGGGCCTCGTTCGAGTTGTTGATCTCGTAGGTTCCGGAGATGGCCTCCCCGTGGGGATACCAGACGTCGATGTAGAGCTGCTTCATCGATTCGTAGTCGCTGAGCATCACCGTGGCCTGATCGAGACCCGATCCCTCGGGCGTCTCGCCCCAGTTGGAGTAGAAGGCCGAGGTCATGGCGCCCAGCGTCGTCTCGACATCCTCGGTGATCGTGGCCGAAGGATTGCCTGCGAACTCGAATCGGTATTCCGCCACGCTGGTCGTGATGCCGTCCGCGTATCCGGCGGCCACGACGACATTCTCGCCGACCGTAGCCTGGAGGATCATGCTTGCCGAAACGGTTCCCGTGTGGAGATTCGCCTCCAGCACGCCGCCCTCGACATAGGTGTCCACGAGGTCCTTGATGCACTCCTCGGCCGAGTTGTTGTAGTACTGCTGGTAGTCCTCGGCCGAAAGAAGCCCCCAGACGTAGTTTTCGTCACCCGACGGCGTGAGCGTGAGCTGGTAGGTGTCGGGATCGTAGGCGATGTCGAACGTCATGCCCGAGTGCTCCACGTCGAGTGTCGTGAACTCCTTGATGACCGAGATGTCGGACGTGACCTTGCCCTGCAGGTCGACGCCGCAGGCCCATACGCAGTAATCCGTCAGCGGATTGAGCGTCTGGTACTCGTAGTCGGCGATGCCCTGGCTGGCAATGGCGCTCTCCATCAGCTCTTCGATCGAGGAGACCTGTCCCGCCTCGATGTAGCGGTCGGCCGTCTCCTGAACCATGGCCTCGAAGCGGTCGGCGAGCACCTGCAGGTTGTCGGCGTACTGCGTCTCGAATTCCGTCTTTTCCATGACGTCGAAGTAGTAGTAGCCGGTGTAGCCGTCGGTCGGCGAAACGATGACCCTGGCCGACGACGCCGTGATGTCCGTCACGTCGCAGGCGAACGAAAGTTCGGTTTCGGCTCCGGATCGGGTCCCGGGCCGGGCTTCTCCGTCTCCTCGTCGTTGTCGCACGCCGCGAATAGGAGCGATGCCGCGATGACCGCCGCTGCGGGCCGGCACATCGCACGTAATTTGTCCGTGTACTTCATAGCTGTTGTTTTTTGATGGTGGTAATATCGGAGAACATGGCCACGGACGCCATGCCAGCCTGCCGGCAGGCATACGGCTCCTTCACCTGTCTCATTCCTAACAAACTAACCCATCGCAAAGTTGATAAATGTGTTCCAAAATAGCAACAGCCATGTGCTTTTTTCTGAAAAATGTTCAGACAAGTGGATTCGCGCGTGTGGTGTTGGCTGATCTGTCAGATGATTCCCGCTTCGGTGAAGACCTGCCGGTAGTATGTGGCCTTCCACTCCACCGAACGCGGATAGGCGCGCGAGGAGGAGGGCATGCGCCACAGGGTCAGCTCGCGTCCGGCAAGGCGGAACGTCACGCGGCCCCCGACGGGCAGCTCGTCGCAGCCCGTCGTGCGGCACAGCGTATCGGTGGCCTTCTGTCCCGTGGTGACGATCGTCCGGCACGCCGGGATGGCGCGGAGCAGAGCCCCGAGGTCCACCTCGCGCACGACCTGAAGAAAATTGTCCGAGGCGTTGTCCTTCAGCCGGATGACCTCCTCGGCCGTGTCGTAGAGCGCGATGCCCCGTTCGCGACAGAAGGCCTCGATGCGCGGCCGGTCGAAGCGGCGGCCGTCCGCCGTGAGGAAATGTGCCTTGTCGCCCGTGGCCAGCAGCCCCACGATGCGCCACATGTCGTTCTGGAGGTTGGGGTAGAAGAACTCCATCGACCAGCGCTTGCGCTGCGGCGGGAAGCTGCCCAGCATCAGCAGCCGGGCGTTCTCCGGCAGAAAGGGCCGGAGCGGGTGTCGTTCGCTCTCCATATTTTAATACTATTCGTAAAAGGCCTTGTCGAAATTGACCAGATAGAGCCGCTCGGTGGCGCGCGTCAGCGCCGTATAGAGCCAGCGGAGCATGTCGCGCGTCATCGGCTCGTCGCCGAACAGGCAGCGGTCCACGAAGACCGCCTTCCACTGTCCGCCCTGCGCCTTGTGGCACGTGACGGCGTAGGAGAACTTCACCTGCACGGCGTTGAAATGGGGGTTCTCGCGGATCTCCTTGTAGCGCTTGATGCGGCTCCGGATGTCGAGGTAGTCCTTCTCGACCTCGTAGAAGAGCCGCGAGGACTCCTCGCGCGTGAGCGACGGCGATTCCGATGCGATCGTGTCGAGCAGGATCCTGCATTCGAGCTCCGCATCGTCGTAGTCCGGAAACTCCAGCACGGCATTGGCGAAGCGGAAGCCGTAGAACTCCTCGAAGCGCCGCAGCCGCTTCAGGCGGGCGATGTCGCCGTTGGCGATGAAGTTCATCGGGCACCCTTCGGTGTGCTCCGGGTAGTAGTAGTTGTTCTTCACGACCATGAGCATGTCGCCGCTCTCGATCTCCTCTTCGGCGCAGAGCACGTTGCGGCGGATGCCCTCGTTGTAGCGGTTGGCGCGCTTGTTCGAGCGCGTGATGACGATCGTCTCGTCGCGTCCGTAGCGGTCGTAGCACTCCTGGAGCTTCTCGAGAAAGTCGCCGCCCTCGACCGCCTCGAAGTCCGCGAACCCCATCTCGAAGTGCGGAATCTCGTGGATGCCCCGTTCGAGCATGCAGCGCACGAGCGTGGCGTTGAACAGAATGCCCGACTGCGCCTCCTGCCGCACGACCTCGTCCATCGTGCCGTAGACCACGTCGCCATACGTGCGCATGGTCGCTTCGTCGAGCGCCGGGCTGAAATCCGCCCCCACGGGCGGCAGCTGGGCGCTGTCGCCGACCAGGATGAGGCGACAGGCACGGCCGCTGCGGACATACTGCACGAGGTCCTGCAGCAGCGATCCGCTGCCGAAGAGCGCGCCGTCGGAGGCCCCGTCGGAGAGCATCGAGGCCTCGTCGACGATGAAGACCGCATCGCGCTCGGGGTTGATATTGAGCGAGAACTTCGACTCGTAGTCGGCATTCGTGCGCTGGCGGTAAATGCGCTTGTGGATCGTGAGAGCCTTCTCGTGGGCGTATTGCGCCAGCACCTTGGCCGCACGACCCGTCGGGGCCAGCAGCACGGGCTTGATCCCCAGCTCCTTGAGCGCTCCGACCAGTGCCGCGATCAGGGTCGTTTTGCCCGTTCCGGCGTATCCGTTCAGGACGAAAATCCGGGAAAAATCGTCGTCGGCGATGTATTCGGACAATTTTTCTATGATTTTTTTTTGCCCAGGGGTTGTTTCAAAACAAATTTTGGCGTAAATTTGGGTCGCAATACGTGTACTAAACATCGTGTCGGATTTAGTCAGCACAAAAATAACAACAAATATTAATTAATAAAATGAAAAAACTCATCCAAATCATTCTTGCTGTAGTCATCGTAGGATTGGTCTACATCATCTACGATCAGATCTCGACTCCTATCCGTTTTGAACAGGAGCTGAAGGACAAAAAGGCGCTGGTTATCGATCGGATCAAGGACATCCGTACCGCCGAGCGCGCCTTCAGGACCAAGTATCAGCGCTTTACCGGCAGCTTCGATACCCTGGTTTCGTTCGTGCTGAATGATTCGCTGGTACTCGAGCGCAAGATCGTCGACGAGGACGATTCGGTGGCCATGGCCATGCTGAAGAAGTCGGGTAGAAAGAATGTCGAGCAGTTCACCGTGGCGGTCATCGATACGATCTTCTCGCCCAAGAAGCTCACGGCAGCCGATGTCGAGCAGTTCCGCTTCATCCCCGGAACCGATGACAAGGCGCAGTTCATCCTGGAGGCCGGGTTCACGACGGCTTCGGGCGTGACGGTGCCCATCGTCGAGTGCCGCGCTCCCTACAAGCTCTTCCTCGACACGGTTGCTTTCCGTCAGGACATCATCAACCTGATCGACGACGAGGTGAACAACTTTAACCGCTACCCCGGCGTGAAGTTCGGTTCGATGGATGCTGCCAACAATGAAGCAGGCAACTGGGAGTAAGACTCCGAATCCGATCCATAAGGTGTCCATTCAGCTCGCGTTGGATGGACACTCTTTTTCCACCCCGCTCCCTGCGGCGGCGGGGGAGGAGCCCGTGGAGGTCGAGCTGCTGACTCCCAAAACGATGCTGGTGCCGGCGGAGCTCTTCGACGAGGAGCGCGGGGCCGAACTGCTTGCGGCAAACGGCATGGCCCCCTCGGGTGACGAGTGCGTCGTGTGCAGCGATCCGGCACAGGAGACCGTTGCCCTGATGGCCGTTCCGGCTGCGGCGCTGCAGCCCGTGGCGGAGCGCTTCGGCGAGCGGCTCTTCTATACGTCGCCGCTGCTGCATGCCGTGGCGACGACAACGCCCGTCGTGTGGCTCTGCCTTCGTTCCGGACTTCTCTATGTCCGGGTCTGCGATCCGGCGTTGCAGCTCGCCGAGGTGATTCCCGCACCCGACGAGACCGACATCCTCTATTTCATCGAACGGCTCTCCGGCAGCTTTGAGCTCAAGCACTACGCGCTGCGGGCCGCGGGGGACGATCCCCGGGCCCTCATGAAGCTGCTGGGACCCCTTTTCAGTGAGGCGACATGCGAATAGTCAGCGGCAAATACAAGGGCCGGGCGATCAATCCGCCCCGCAACCTGCGGGCCCGTCCGACGACGGACTTCGCCAAGGAGAACCTCTTCAACGTGTTGGGCAACCTGGTCGATTTCGAGGAGTGCGACGTGCTGGACCTCTTTGCCGGGACGGGTTCGATCAGCTACGAGTTCGCCTCGCGGGGGGCCCGGAGCGTCACGTCGGTGGAGATCAACCCGGTGCACTACAATTTCATCCGGCAGACCGCGGCGCAGCTCGGTATCGAACAGCTCCATGCGGTCAAGGCGAATGTCTTTCTCTACCTGAAAAACTGCACCAAGCAGTTCGACATCGTCTTTTCGGATGCGCCCTACGATCTGGAGGGCAGCGAGGCGGTCGTCGACCTGGTGCTGAAGGGCGATCTGCTGCGCCCGGGCGGCATGCTTATCTTCGAGCACTCGAAGAAGATGGATTTTTCCTCCTGCGCGGAGTTTTGGCAATTAAGAAGTTACGGCAGCGTGCAATTTTCTTTTTTCAAAAAAGGGTGAAAAGCCTTGCCGTTTCAAAAATTTATACTATCTTTGCACTCGCAATACCGAAAAACGGTGCGTTAGTTCAGCTGGTTAGAATACGTGCCTGTCACGCACGGGGTCAGGGGTTCGAGTCCCCTACGCACCGCCAGCCGAGGGGAGGGGATGAAGCGACCGACCTCCGCCCGCAGAAACAAAAGGGTCGCCTAGCAATGGTGCGTTAGTTCAGCTGGTTAGAATACGTGCCTGTCACGCACGGGGTCAGGGGTTCGAGTCCCCTACGCACCGCCAGAAGCCGACGAAGAGCGGGTCGGCAGCGACCGAAACGATGAGGTCGCGACATAAGTAAAACGAGATGGTTACAGCAACCGTCTCGTTTTTTTTCTTCTTTTCTGCCGGAGACCTTGTGAAATTTGTATCTTTGAATCATCTGATAGAAAAGCAAGGCCTTCCGTCGTGTCATTTTCGGGGCAGGCCGAAAGCATGTAAAGTTTGTGATAGTCAAAATTGGACGACATGAAAAATGCGGTTTCTGCGCGCTTGTTCCCGCTCTGCGGCTTTCTGTTTGCCCGGACGGATCGCCCGATCAGATTGTTTCTCCTGATAACCTGCCTGATGCTTGTGTATCTGCCCGGGTATTCGCAGCCCGAAGCGAGATGCGATACGCTCGGGGATGCCGTGGTCGTTTTTCGACCGAGGACTGTTGCTGATAACAATATGCCCATGGAGGTGACGGTCACCCGGGCGGGCGAAGCCTCTTCCCGGGAGGATTGCATCAGACAGCTGGAAGAGAGCCCCTATGACAAACAGGCCGTAACACGGTTCAACTGTGACGCTGTTCATGCGGTACGCACTGCAGAAGCCGAGGATCGGATTCGCGATGCGATTCTTTCGGTCGTGCCCCAAGAGAAGTTGTACGGGATTCGTCACCTGGTGATGGGCTTGATTTTATCGCCCTCCGGACAGATCGAATGTGTTTCCTTTTACCCGACCGAAACGATGTTGCAGCGATGGACGGCGGCCGATTATGAGACTCTTGACCGGATGCTGAAAAACGGGACGTACTATGCCTCCTGGGACGAGCCGATCCCCTGTTGCTGTCTCATGGAGTCGATTCCGCTTGCCGATGATAAGATCCACGCCATCATAACAGTCGACGGGCATTTCAGCAAGTTGACCTTGCTGCTGACAAACTGGTTTGAGGATAAGGTGTGGTGGTCAAGTTCGCCCCTGTTGGCCGAGACCGGGAATACGGGAATCAAGGTCGATTTCCGGGATCGTTCGGGGATTGTTGCGACCTGGACATATCCATTGCAGGCGGTCGGAGAGCCATTTTACTCCGCATTCCCGGTCGAATCGATGGAAACAGTCCGCATGGAAGCCGACCTTGCGGATTTTTCCCGGAAACTCGGGGATGCGCTGGAGTCGATTGAGGTAACCGTCGGCTTTCTGATGGCTCATCCGGCCACGGGCAAAGGATACAAGGTGCTGGATTCATTCGTGCTGAACAGGACGGATAACAGGCGATCCGCTGAACTGAACCTGCATCTCTTGGTCGAACAGTAGCCTGTTGCGACCGGCAAAGTGAAGCGTCCTGCTATGGCAAGTCCCGCATAAAGCGAGAAAAACGCTTCATGCGGAACTGCTGTCATGTTTCGGACAGAGGAAACGGTCAACCGGCCACCAGACCTCCGTCCACCAGGTAGTGGGAGCCGGTGCAGAAACTCGAGGCATCCGAAGCGAGGAAGTAGACCACTTCGGCCACCTCTTCCGGACGGCCGGCGCTGCCGCGCATGTAGAGTGCATTCTCCTTGCGCCAATACTCCTCGACGCTGCAATGGTTCTCCTCGGCAAACTTTACGAACAGATTGTCGACCAGCGGCGTGCGGATCGTGCCGGCACAGACGGCGTTGACGCGGATATTCTGCGGACCCAGGTCGATGGCCAGGCTGCGGGTGATCTGCCCGAGAGCTCCCTTGGTCAGTCCGTAGGCGAAGCTGTGGGGCTTGCCCACGAACCACTGGTCCGAAGCGTTGATGACAATCGAGCCGCCTCCCGCCTCGATGATCGGCGGTATGGCCTCCCGCAGGGTGTTGACCGTGCCGTAGATATTTGTCTGGATCATCAGGTCGAGCTCCTCGTCGGCGATGTCGAGAATCGTGTTGCAACGGTGGATACCCGCATTGGCAAAGACACTGTTCAGCGAACCGAACCGTGCGACGGTAGCCTCGACCGCGCGGCGGATGTCGCTCCGCGTGCGGGTATTGCCTTCGATGAAGAGCAGCCGCTCGGGGCTGTTCAGCTCGTCCGCAAGCGCGTGGGCCGCCTGCGTGTTGATATCCATAAAGCCGACGTTCCAGCCCTCGGCGATGAATTTTCGCACGGAGGCGGCTCCGATTCCGGTCGAACCTCCGGTAATAAAGATGGTCTTCATGTTTTGGAATTTCTATGAGGTTTTTTCAAAATGGTCTGTGCTTGCCGTAAAGTCGCTCCAGGTCGAGTTTTCCGATGCGGGAACGGATGGCACCGGGCTTGCGCCGGAAATGGGCGGACAGCTTCTCCTCCGTTGCCCCTTCGCACCACAGGCGCGTCAACTCCAGATCCTCCGCCTCGGTCCAGGGCGTATAGGCGTTCGGATACTCCTGGCGGCTGATTTAACAAAGGTAGGAAAAAATACGGAGAATTATGCAGACAAACGAAAAAAGAGGAGTTGGACCTTCATGTGGGGATATGGGGCATCGGGGAGAAGAAAGAGCAAGGTTCGATCTCCTCTTTCCGGATAAAGACATGCATCGGCCTCGGATGGCGTGTATCCATACTCCGGCAGCTTGTGCGGCCGGGTCAGGCGGCGTGCGGACCGTGCGTCGGGGCTTGGCAGGGCCTGGCACGGCCTGGCACGGCCTGGCAGGGCGGGGCTTCCTACGACTCCCTGTAGGCGGTCGGCGAGCAGCCGACCGCCTTCTTGAAGTAGACGCCGAAGAAGGATTGGTTGGCGAAATTCAGCATGTCGGAGACCTGCTGTACCGTATATTGCCCGCTTTTGAGCAGGGCCTTGGCCTCGAGGATCACGTAGTCGCGGATCCACTCCCCGGCGTGGCGCCCGCTGACGGCATGGATCACCTGCGAGAGGTATTTCGGTGTCAAGCAGAGCCTGTCGGCGTAGAACCCGACGCTGCGCTCGGTGGCGTAGTGCTGCCGCAGCTCTTCGAGAAAGCGGTCGAAAATCTGCTTTTTGCGCGAGCCTTGCCGGGTGTCCAGCTCCTCGACCCGGGGCGCCATCAGTTGGCATATATCACCGTAGAGCACCTGCAGATAGCCCTTCAGAATATGGTGCTTGAAACGGAAGTCTGGCTGCCGGAGCTTGTCGCGCAACGCCCGGTAGATGGCTAAAATCTCCGCCGTTTGCGCATCGGAGAGTTCGAGCAGCGATTGCCGTGCGAGAAACTTGCGGATGATAAGCGCCCCTTCGGAGTTCTCTTCCGCAATGACGTAGTCGTTGGATACGGCGATGATGGCGATCCGGCAGTCGGGCGACACCTCCAGACATTGACAGATTGCTCCCGGAGTTACAATCATCAAGGTATTGCGGTGCAGTTCGTATTCGTTCAGATTCATGCGGACGCGCATCGAGCCTGCCAGACACAGTTCGATGATCGAAAATTGAATCTTGAATGGATACGGAGCCGAGAGAAAGGGCAGCATCGTCGAGTCGGTCGTCAGATCATGTGGCCGGTCTCCGTCGTCGGAATTGTCGGCGAGGATGATTTTGTTGTCAAAGACGCAGGCCCGCTCATTGAATTGAATGGCTGCTATGTTGAGGGCATTGAAGATCTTTGAGTCGGACATCGGTATGTCGTTTTTTGTTGGCAAATATACTTATTCAAACAATAAATTGGGGCGTTTTATCTTCAAAAAGCGTGTTTTACCATCTTTTAGGACAATAGATCCACAACATGCAACAAAAGGCTTTACGGAAAAAACGGGAACTTTGCCGACGTGACAACTCAAAAAAACGATGATAGCGATGATGAAAACAAACCGATGGTGGATCGCTCTGGGGGCGATCGTGTTGAGCGCCTGTTCGGGCGGACGGGCGGAGGCGCCCTTCGTGCGGAGCGTCTCTGTGACGCAGCCCGTGGCGCTGGGCGGAGAAACGACGCGCACCTTTTCGGGTGTGGTGAAGACGGCCAACGAGGTGAGCCTGGGATTCAAGACTGCCGGGCAGATCGCCCGCATCCATGTCGCCGAGGGCGACTACGTGCGCAAGGGGCAGCTGCTGGCCGAACTGGACGATGCCGACTACCGGCTGGCGGTCGAGGCGCTGCAGATCCAGTACGACCAGCTCAAGGATGAGGTGGCGCGCACGAAGCAGCTCTTCGAGCGGCAGAGCGTCTCGGCCAACGATTACGAGAAGGCGAGTGCCGGACTGCGGCAGCTGGGCGTCCAGTTGCAGGTCAACCGCAACAAACTCGACTACACGAAGCTCTATGCCCCGACCGACGGCTATGTTGAGGCGGTGAACTTCTCGCCGGCGGAGATGGTCGATGCCGGAACGGCGCTCGTGACGCTGCTGGACGTCTCGCGCATGGAGGTCGAGGTCGACATCCCGGCCGTCGAATACCTCCGGCGCGACCGTTTCATCCGTTTTGCCTGCCGGGCGGCGGACCTCGGGGATGAAATGCCGCTGCGGCTTGCGGGGCTGCCGCCCAAGGCCGACGGCAACCAGCTCTACCACCTGACGCTGGCCTTCGCCTCCCGGCCCGACCGGCAGCTGACGGCCGGCATGAACGTCGAGGTGCGGATCACGCTGGCCGATACGGCGGGCCGTCGGGGCTTCGGCCTGCCGCTCGGGGCCCTCTTCCTGGAAGGGAATACTCCCTCCGTGTGGGTCCTCGGAGCCGATTCCACGGTGCATCGCCGGAGCGTCGTGCTCGACAACACCGATGCCGAAGGACGCGCCGTCGTTGTCGAAGGGCTCGACGGCAGCGAGCGGATCGTGCGGGCCGGCGTCTCGGCACTCGAGCAAGGTGAGAAGGTCCGCGTGGTGGCCGCACCGAGTCAAACGAATGTAGGAGGGCTGCTGTGATGAAGATGCGAATGACCGAATTTTTCATGCGGCGGCCGGTGCTGTTCTGGTCGCTCATGGGGGCGATCCTCGTGGCGGGCGTGCTCTCGTTCCTCTACATGCCCAAGCTCGAGGATCCGGCCGTGGCGGTCAAGCAGGCGATGGTCGTGATCCCGTATCCCGGCGCGAGCGCCCACGAGGTGGAGCTGAAGGCGGCACAACTGATGGAGGACGAGCTGCGCGCGCTGCCCAACGTCAAGAAGGTGAAGAGCGAGTGCCGCAACGGCTCGGCGATCGTGACCGTCGAGTTCCAGATGACGGTGCTGAACCGCGATCTGGAGCAGCACTTCGACCTGCTGCGCCGCAAGGTGAGCGACGCCGCGGCGCGCCTGCCCGAGGGGTGTTACGATCCGGTGGTCATCGACGACATGATGGATGTCTACGGCATCTTCTACGCCCTGACGGCCGACGGCTACGACTACCCGGAGATGTACCGCTACGCCAAATACCTGCGGCGCGAGCTCCTGGACGTGAAGGGCGTCAAGCGGATCAACATCGCCGGCAACCGCGACGAGGTGATCAACATCATCCTCTCGAAGGAGCAGATCGCCCGCAACGGCGTGATCCCGACGCAGATCATCTCGGCACTGCAACAGGCGGGCAAGACGGTCAATGCGGGGATGTATCCGAACGACGGCGAGCGCATCGCCCTCTATGTCGATTCGGCGGTCGACGACGTGGAGGAGATCCGCGACCTGGAGATCCGCACGATGGACGGCCGCCAGCTGCGCATCGGCGATGTGGCCCGTGTCGAACGGGACTATGCCACGCCGCAGCGCAACGGCTTCTTCGTCGACGGCCGCCCGGCGCTGGCCCTCTGCATTGCCATGGAATCCTCGGCCATCGTGCCGGATGTGGGCAAGGCGGTCGACGCGCGGCTCGCGGAGGCCATGCGGCAGCTCCCGGCCGGCTTCCACACCGAGAAGATCTTCTTCCAGCCCGACAAGGTCTCGGAGGCCATCTCGTCGTTCATGTGGAACCTGCTCGAGTCGGTCGTGATCGTCATCCTCGTGCTGGTCTTCACGATGGGCTTCCGCAGCGGTCTGATCATCGGCTTCGGACTGGTGCTGACGGTGGCCGTCTCGTTCCCGATCCTGCTCGTGTGCGGCACGACGCTGCAACGCATCTCGCTCGGCGCCTTCATTGTGGCGATGGGCATGCTGGTCGACAACGCCGTGGTCATCATGGACGGCATCCTGATCGACAGGAAGCGGGGCTTCATGCCGAAAACATACCTCTACCGCATCGGCCGCAATACGGCCCTGCCGCTGCTCGGGGCGACCGTCATCGCCGCCTCGACCTTCCTGGGCATCTACCTCTCGCCCGACTCGGCGGGCGAATACGCCGGCGACCTCTTTCTGGTGCTGTGCGTGAGCCTGCTGGCCAGCTGGGTGCTGGCGCTCGTCCAGGTGCCCGTCTGCGCCAAGTCGTGGCTCCCGGCCCGCGAAAAGCGGCAGGCCGGAGCGCAGGAAGCGGTCGTGATGAACTCGCCGGTCCACCGCTTCGTGCGTCGGGCGATCTCCTTCCTGATCGGTTACAAGCGGGCGACGATCGTCGTGGCCTTCGCCGTGCTGGGGTTTTCGATCTTCGGCATGACGCGCGTGAAGAACCTCTTCTTCCCCGATTTCGACTACAAGCAGTTCGTCGTCGAGTGCTTCTTCCCCTCGGCCACGGATGCCGACCGGGTGCGTGACCGCCTGCTCGCCATGAGCGACAGCGTGCAGCTCCATCCGGGTGTCGAGCGCGTGGCCGTCAGCCAGGGCAGCGCCCCGGCCCACTACTGCCTGGTGCGTCCGATGACCTCGGGCGGCGACTGCTACGGCGAGCTGATCGTCGACTGCCCCGACTACCGGACCGTGCTGGAGGTGATCCCCTCGGTCCGCCGGCAGCTGCGCGAGGAGTTCCCCGAGGCCTACGTCCGCATTCGCAAGTACAACTTCTCGATCTCGACGTCGCATACCGTCGAGGTGGAGTTCGCGGGGCCCGATCCGGCCGTGCTGCGTGCGTTGAGCGCTCAGGCCGAGGCCGTCATGCGCCGCTGTCCCTACGTCGACCCCTATTCGGTGCAGAACAACTGGAAGCCGAAGGGCAAGGCGCTCGTGGCGGAATTCAACCAGCGGGATGCCCTGCGTGCGGGAATCGGCCGCGGGGATGTGGCCAACGCCCTGCTGGCGGCCACGGACGGCATGCCGGTCGGCGTGCTGAACGATCAGGAGCGCATGGTGACGCTGAACCTTCAGGTGCGCAACGACGACGGCAGCCGCATCCGCAACCTCGACGAGATTCCCGTCTGGAGCATGATGAACCTGCGGCTGACCGACGAGGAGCTGCGGGGCGTGCTGACGGGCGGCCGGGCGATGAGCGAGCTGCAGGACCGCATGTTCCGCGCCATGCCGCTGGGCAATGCCGTGCGCGACATCCGCCTCGACTGGGACGAGGATGTCGTGCGGCGGATGAACGGCCGGCGGGTGATCGAGGCCGAATGCGACCCGAATCCCGACTGCGACGCGGCGACGCCGGCCCGGGTCGTGGCCGAGATCCGTCCCGAAATCGAGGCCATCGCGCTGCCCGACGGCTATACGATGCGCTGGGTCGGCGAGGGCGAGTTGCAGGGTGAGGCGATCGGCAACCTGATGAAGTACCTGCCGCTGACGATCTTCCTGATTCTGGCCATCCTGCTGGCGCTGTTCAACAGCTGGCGCAAGGTGCTGCTCATTCTGCTGTGCTTCCCCTTCGTCTTCTGCGGCATCACCCCGTCGCTGCTGCTGACGGGGCAGCCCATGACCTTCATGGCCATCATCGGCATGATGGGCCTGATCGGCATGATGGTCAAGAACGCCATCGTGCTCGTCGACGAGATCAACCGCCTGCAGACCGAGGAGCACCGGCCTCCCTATACGGCCGTCGTCGAGGCGACCGTCTCGCGCGTGCGGCCCGTGCTGATGGCCTCGCTGACGACCATCGTCGGCATGATCCCCCTGGTCGGCGACCCGATGTACGGGTCGATGGCCCTGACGATCATGGGCGGTCTTACCGTCGGCACGATCATCACGCTCATTCTGCTGCCGCTCTTCTACGCGGCGATGTTCCGGATTCGCAAACCTCAAAACGCATAAGTCATGAATATCAGAAATAAATGTGCGGTGCTGGCGGCCGTGCTGCTGTCGGGCGCTGCTGTCCGGGCCCAGCAGCTGCTGCCGCTGTCGCTCGCCGAGTGCCGCGAGCGAGCCCTGGCCCACAGCGAGGAGCTCCGTCAGGCCGACAATCGCCTCGAGCAGGCGCGTCTCGACCGTCAGATCGCTTCGGCGGCGGCCCTTCCGAAGATCGAAGGCTCGGCGACGGGGGCCTATGTCCTGCCCGACATCGACATGATGGGCATGGAGCTGCGCATGCGCGGCACCTACATGGCGGGGCTCACCCTCACGCAGCCGATCTACGCCGGCGGCAAGATCGCGGCGGCGCGCCGCATGGCCCGCATCGGCGAGGAGGCGGCCGAGGAGCAGCGGCGCATGACGCGCATGGATGCCCTGGTCGAGGCCGACAACGCCTATTGGTCGCTGGTGGCCGTCGACGGCAAGGTGCGCATGCTCGAGAGCTACGCCGCGCAGATGGATACGCTCTATGACCAGACCTCTGCGGCCGTCGGGGCGGGCATGGCCATCGAGAACGACCGGCTGCGCGTCGAGGCCAAGCGCAGCGAAATCCGCTACCAGCTTCAGAAGGCCCGCAACGGCGCCGACCTGTGCCGCATGTCGCTGTGCCGCGTGATCGGCGTGGAGAGCGACGTGCGGCCCGTGCCGACCGACACGCTCTTGCGGGCAGTGGCTCCGGGTGAGCTGACCGCCGATCTGGAGGCGCGGCCCGAACTGCGGATGCTCGAGCAGCAGGTGGCCGTCGGCGAGCAGCAGATCCGCGATGCCCGTTCGGCGATGCTCCCCGCGGCGGGGCTCTCGCTGGGGTACACCTATTACGGAAACATCAAACTCAACAGCATGGTCGATGCCGGCGGCGGCAACTACGTTCCCTATACGCAGGAGTTCCGCGACGGACTGGGACTGGCGATGCTGGCCGTGAAGATTCCGATATTCCACTGGGGCGAGGGGCGCAAGAAGGTGCGCAAGGCGCGTTACGAACTGCGTAACGCACAGCTCGATCTGCAGAAAAACACGCGCCTGATGTCGCTCGAGGTCGAGCAGGCGATCCGCAACGTTGAGGACGGCTACCGGATGATTCAGACCGCCGAGCTGGCGCTGCGGCAGGCCGAGGAGAACCTGCGCGTGATGCGCAACCGCCATGCGGCGCAGATGGCTCCGCTGACCGACCTGCTGGATGCCCAGTCGCAGTGGCAGCAGGCCGCCAGCAACCGGATCGAGGCCGCGACGCAGTATCAGATCTACAGGACAGAGTATCTACGCGCCACCGGACGTCTCGAATAGCTGCCCGTCGCGGCGGCACCTGCCGTGATGGCCGTTTCCCGGAACCGGACCTTTTCAAAAGGTCCGGTTTTTGTCTCCGTGTATTTGTTTATAAAATATATATTGGTATAAAAAAGAGATTTATGTGTTTTTGTGCCGGCATGGTGACGGTGAGGGGGAGATGCGCCGATCCGTCCGAAAAGAAAGGGGAATGTACCGATGAAAAGAACGATTGTCGAAGATGCCATGTTTCCCGGCTGCCCCGTGAGAAACATCCTGGCGAGAATCTGTGACAAGTGGGCCCTGCTGGTTCTCTGCCTGCTGGAGCGCTCGGAGCAGGGGAAGCTGCGCTTCTCGGAGTTGAAGCAGGCCATGCCCGACATCTCGCAGAAGATGCTGGCCATGACCCTGCGCACGCTCGAAGAGGATGGTTATGTCTCGCGCACGCTCTATGCCGAGGTTCCGCCCCGGGTGGAGTATGCGCTTACCGCGCGGGGCGAGATGCTGCGTCCGATTCTCGAAGAGCTGCTCGCCTGGGCCATGGAGAATCGGGATGCCGTCATGCGGGATCGCCGGCGGGCCCATGCGTCGAAAAACGAAAACAAACGGTTGAAAGCATGAAGGCTGCACAATTGGATCGATATGCGAAAGCCGGCCGGCTCGTTGTCCGGGAGGTTCCCGTTCCGGAACCGGCTGCGAACGAGGTGCTGGTGAAGGTGCGCGCGGCGGCCGTCAATCCGCTGGAGCTGCTCTTCGTCGCGGGAAGCGTCCGGCTGATTCAGGATTACCGGCTGCCGCAGACGCTGGGCAACGAGTGCTCGGGCGTCGTCGAGCGGGTCGGGAGCAAGGTCGGAAAGTTCCGGCCGGGCGACGCCGTCTATACACGGTTGCCGCTGGAGCGGATCGGTGCCTTTGCCGAGTACGTCGTCGTGGAGGAGGCCGCTTTGGCGAAGATGCCTGCCGGGTATGCGTTCGATGTGGCGGCCGCTGTTCCGCTGACGGGCCTGACAGCCTGGCAGGGGTTGGTCGAGGTGCTGGAGGCGCATCCGGGGCAGACGCTGCTCATCCCCGGCGGATCGGGCAGTTTCGGACAGATGGCCGTGCCGATTGCCCGGGCTCTGGGACTTCGCGTGCTGGTGACGGGTAACGACCGGGCCCGCGAACGGTTTCTCGCCATGGGCGTCGAGCGTTACATGGACTATCGCCGGGAGAACTATTGGGAGAAGCTCTCGGGGATCGATCTGGTCATCGACACGCTGGGCGCCGGAGAGTTCGAGCACGAACTCTCGGTGCTGAAACCGGGAGGACGTCTGTTGAGCCTGCGGACCGCTCCCAACGGGGAGTTTGCCCGGCGAAGCGGTTTTCCGTGGTACAAGCGGGTGCTTTTCTCGCTGGCCGGGATGAAATACGACCAGGCAGCCCGCCGGCAGGGCAAGGAGTACCGGTTTATGTTCGTGCAAGCCGACGGAGCACAGCTCGACCGGATTACGCAGATCGTCGAACGCCATCATATCACTCCGGCCATCGACCCGCACCGTTTCTCGCTGGATCGGATCAACGACGCCCTGCGGCTTGTGGCCGATGGTCCGATCCGGGGAAAGGTCATTGTTTACATGTAAAATTCGGATACCAGTGAAAATTCATGAAATCTGTTTCAGCCCGACGGGCGGGACAAGGCGTGTGGCTGAGATCTTGAGCCAGGCGTTGGCAAATGAGATTGTTCGGGTCGATCTGACGGCGCGCGAGGTCGATTTCCGCAGCGTGAAGCTGGCCGACGGGGATGTGGCGCTGATTGCCGTACCCTCCTACAGCGGACGGGTCCCTGCCGTCGCCGCAACACGTCTGGAGATGCTGTGCGGCAACGGAGCCCGTGCCATTCTGGTCTGTGTCTACGGAAACCGGGCCTATGAGGACACGCTGGCGGAGTTGCGGGATACGGCCACCCGGGCCGGATTCAGGGTCGTGGCTGCCGTGGCTGCCGTGGCCGAACATTCGATCGTCCGTCAGTACGGCGCGGGGCGTCCCGATGCGGCGGACGAAGCGCTTTTGCGGAACTTTGCCGTGCGTATTCGCCGAAAGATCGACGACGCGGACGACAGCGAGCCGAAAATCCCGGGCCACCGACCTTATCGCAAGGCTGCGGGGACCGGTCTGATACCCAAAGCCACGCGATCCTGCGTGCAGTGTGGCGTGTGTGCAGCGAAATGTCCCGTCGGAGCGATCGATCCCGCGGACCCGACCCGTGTGGACAAAAAGGTTTGCATCTCCTGCATGCGGTGTGTGGCGGTTTGTCCCCACAAGGCCCGGCGAGTCAACGGACTGCTGCTCGCGCTGGTCGGCCGTCTGCTCAAAAAGGCCTGCTCGGAGCGAAAATCCTGCGAAGTATACCTTTGACGTTCCGGGCTGCATCCAGGCCGTCGGGCGGATCTGCTCACCGCGCGGTGGCCGCAGGATTACCGGCCTGCGAACCAGCTCTTGAATTCGTTGACGCGGAGCTTGCTGACCAGCACCTTCCCGTCGGTCGGGACCTTGAGATTGATGGCCAGCCGGTTGTTGAACCACAGGTCGATGTCCTGCACGGCGCCGCGCGAAATGAGATACTGCCGGTTGACGCGGAAGAAGCATTCGGGATCGAGGCTGTCGGCGAGTTCGTCGAGCGTGCAGGGTATGGTGTACCGTTCCTGGTCGCTGACCACGGCCTTGGTGACCCCGTCCGCGATACAGAAGTACTGCACCTGCTCGACGGCCAGCGGCAGCAGCTTGTCCGCCTTGAAGGGGATCAGAAAATGGGTCTTGTAGTGTTCGCGCCGCTGCAGCTGGCCGATCAGCACGGATAGCGACTCCTGCGTCGGGGCCGTGTGCCGCAGCGCCTCCAGCTTGTCGAGCGCCCGGCGCAGGTCGGCTGCGCCGATCGGCTTGAGCAGGTAGTCGATGCTGTTGACCTTGAAGGCCTTGAGCGCATATTCGTCGTAGGCGGTGGTGAAGATGACGGGGCACCCGACCCGTACATGTTCAAAGATCTCGAATGCGGAGCCGTCGGCCAGATGGATGTCCATGAATACGACATCGGGCGCCGGATTGGCCTCGAACCAGGCGACGCTGTCGGTGATGCTGTCTAGCGTGCAGATGATCTTCGTGTCGGGTGCCACCTCCGCGAGCAGGGCCTCCAGGTTGCGGACAGCGGCCTTTTCGTCCTCAATAATCAGTGCTTTCATGACGCTTTTTCGGATTCGGGTTGATGCAGCGGAAGGCGGACGCAGAACGTGCCCTTATCGGCCGTGATGCCGATCTCGTCCTGCCACAGCAGCCGGTAGCGCTTGGCCAGGTTGTCCAGGCCGATGCCCGGACCGGCCGGGGCCACCCTCTTGGGCTGGATGGGGTTGCAGACGAGCAGCGCCTCCTGCTCCGTGCGGATGGTGATCGTCAGCGGGTTGCGGTTGCTGATTTCGTTGTGCTTGATGGCGTTCTCGATGAGCAGCTGCACCGACATCGGCGGCAGGAGCAGCCCGTTCATCCGCTCGTCGATGGTGATGCGGAAAACGAGGTTCTCCTCGTAGCGCATCTTCATCAGGTAGATGTAGGCCTGGGCGAACTGCATCTCTTCGGCAAGGGTCACGCTCTGCCGGTCGTTGTCGCGCAGCGTGTAGCGCAGCACCTGCGACAGCTCCTGCGTGTAGTCGAGCGCCTTGGGTGGCGATTCGCGGATCAGCGACTGGAGCGTGTTGAGCGAGTTGAAGAGCATGTGGGGGTTGAGCTGGCTCTTGAGCGACTCGTACTGGTGGCGCAGGCTCTCGGTGCGCAGTGCCTCGTTTTCGATGACGATGCGCTGCTGCTTGACGATCAGGTGGAAGATGTAGTTGCTTCCGGTCACGATGCAGGCGATGATCAGGTCGCGCAGCGGATGCAGGTAGTGGTGCACCATGGCGTCGATGGCCGGGATGTCGAACTGGTGGTGGAGCCAGACGAAGAGCTGCCCGAAGAGGCTGCTCGCGCCCCATGTCAGGAAGAACGACAGCGCCATCTTGCCCCGGGTCATGCGGATCATCGGGGTGTTGAAGCGGAAGATGCGCATGTTGATCCAGAAGAGCAGCAGCAGCGAGATGAAGGTAAAAAAGATCTCGTTGAAGACGTCCCGGGGCTCCATCCCCGCGAAGAGCTCCTCGCGTTCAAAACGGTCCGAGAGCGAGAGCACCTCCGGGAAATGGATGAGCACGGCGACCACGGCCGAGACGATCAGCGTGGAGAGCAGATACCGGTCCTTGAACAGCAGAGGTGCTTTCACGGTGCAAAAATAGTATTATTTCCGCAGGATGCGGGCCGTTGCGTACATTCCGGGCAGGAATTGCGGATGCTGCCCCGAAATGCGGACATAGACGTCGATCGAGCGGTTCTCGTTGTTGACCTGCTGCCCGATCATGGCGACCGTGCCGTGGAAAGTCTCCTGTCCCATGCCGTTGACGCGGAAGGCGACCTGCTCGCCGCTCTTCAGGTGTGCAAGGTCCTTTTCGTAGGCGGTCAGGCGGAGCATCATGTTGCTCTTGTCGACGATCTCGCAGAGCGGCTCTCCGACGTCGAAGTGCCGTCCGACGTTCATCTTCACGTCGGTGGCGTATCCGCTGATCGGGGCCTTGATCTCCAGGCAGGGAACGATGCCGGAGGTCAGCAGCCGCGTCGTGTCGATGCCCAGCAGGGCCAGCTGTGCGGCGGCGGTGTCCATGCGGCTGCGCATCGAGAGGTAGTCGGCCCTGCTCTGCTGGAAGCGTTTCTGCGAGGCGACCTCTTCGCGGGAGAGGGTCTGCTGCCGCAGGTACTCCGTGCGCAGGTATTCGTTCTGCGCGTGGCTGTCGAGATAGGCCTGCTGCAGGGCGATGAAGTCGGGATTCTCGAGCGTCGCCAGCACGGAGCCCTTCTCGACGTAGGCTCCGGGCAGCAGCGAGGTGCTGCGGATCGAGCCGCCCATCGTCAGCGTCACCGTGGCGCGGTCCTGCGGCGGGATGACGAGCAGTCCGTTGAACAGCGTTTCGTTCGGCACGGCGGTGGCGCCCGACGTGGCGTCGGTCTCCATTCCGGTCTGCGGGGCCGGGGTTACGGCCTCGGCTGCCATCGTGTCGGCCGTTACGTCGAGGGTCGTGTCGACAGCCGCGTCGGCCGCCGCGGAAGCTGCTGCGGGTGCGGCGCCCTGCTGCGAGCAGGCGCAGAGAAGCGCGGCAAGGGGTATGAGTATCTTTTTCATGTCGGATGTTGTTTATCGGTAGAGTTCGTATTCGAGTGCGGCGATGTTGTAGAGGTTGAGCGTTTCGATGTATCCGCGGCGTATTTCGAGCGCCGTGTTCAGGCTCATGATGTACTCGGCGATGCTCGTTTCGCTGTTGGCGAGCTGGATACCGGCGGCCCGGATGAGCGCGTCGGCCTCCGGAAGCGCCGACTCCGTGTAGTAGCGCAGGCTTTCGTCGTAGCGGCGCAGGGAGGCTTGCAGTTCGGTGATCCGGTTGTTGACCGCCCGCAGGTTGAGCTCCGCGTCGTTGCGGGCGATGAAGGCGTCGGCCCGGGCCTGGCGGATGCGGCTGCGCTGCGTGTTGAAGAAGATCGGGAACGACGCCCCGACGACATAGGCGTTCAGCCCCTTGTCGGGCAGGATGTTCTGCCGCTGGTAGCCCAACGAGAGTTCGGGAAAGAAGCGGCTCTTCTCCACGCGCGTGCGCGCTTCGGCCTCCCGCACCTGCGATTCAAAGTAGTTGCGCTGCACCTCGGCCGAGGTCTGCCCGACGGGGATGAAGCGGGTCAGCAGACTGTCCGCGGGGGCGAGCGGCGCATCGGCATAGCAGGCCCATTGCAGGCGCGCGGCCGCCACCTTGTGCTCCTCCTGTGCCTGGAAGAGCCGGTTGCGCATCTCGGCGGCCATCGTGACCGTCATGCTCCGTTCGAGACGGGTGATGTCTCCCTGCTCGAAGCGCAGCTCGCTCGTGCGCGAGAGCTCTGCGGCCAGGGCGTTCTGGTCGGCGTAGAGCCGGCATAACTCCTGCGTGTAGAGGTAGTAGGACCAGGCGCGTTTGACCTCGGCGACGATCTCGCGCCGGACGAGCTCCGTGTAGAGGGTCCCGGTCTCGGCCTCGCGCCGGACGAGCGCATTCTTGTAGAAGGGGGTCAGCAGCGAGCCGACCGACTGCGTAATGCTGATCTCGCGGTCGTTGCGCTCGGCGCCGTTGAGCTGTCCGAAGGAGTAGTCGACCGTCGTCGGAGCCAGTTCCCACGACTCACCGCGCCGGGCCTTCGTGCGTTCGACGGCCGCCTCGGCCGACTGGAGACGGGGGTGGTTGTCCAGGGCCATTGCCACCGCCTCGTCGAGCGTCACGCGCTGCTGGCTGTGGCCGTCGAGCGGCAGCAGCAACAGGGCGGGCAGCAGCAGGAAGGGGAAGAGGCGCCGTACCAGCGGATGGCGCCGGAGCAGCGAGGCGGCTCCCACGAGCTTGTAGAATACCGGCACGACGAAGAGCGTGAGCAGCGTCGAAACGAAGAGTCCGCCGATCACGACGGTCGCCAGCGGGCGCTGTACCTCGGCTCCGGCCGAGGTGGCGATGGCCATCGGTACGAATCCGAGCGAGGCGACCAGTCCGGTGAGGAATACGGGCCGCAGCAGGTGTTGCGTGCCGCGTGCGATGATGCGGCGCGTCGAGAGTGGATAGGGTGTCATGTCCCGCAGATCGTTGAAGTGGTTAATCATCAGAATGCCGTTGAGAACGGCCACGCCGAAGAGCGCAATGAATCCCACGCCGGCGGAGATGCTGAACGGAAGCCCGCGCAGCCACAGCGCCAGGATGCCTCCGATGATCGAGAGCGGCACGGTGGAGAAGACCACCAGCGTGTAGGTCACGCTCTTGAAGGCGAAGAAGAGCAGCAGCAGGATCAGCATCAGCGCGACGGGAATGACGACGAGCAGCGTGCGGATGGCGTTCTGGAGGTTCTCGAACTGACCGCCGTACTCGAAGTAGTAGCCCGGCTTGAGCTGTACGTTCTCCTCGAGCGTGCGGCGGATGGCGGCCACGACCTGCTGAATGTCGGCGTCGCGGACGTTCACGCCGATCACCACGCGGCGCTTCGTGGCGTCGCGGTTGATCTGCAACGGGCCGTTCACCAGGTCGATCGTGGCCACTTCGCTCACGGGAATCTGGATGCCTTCGGCCGTGCGGATGAAGAGCCGGTCGAGATTCAGGTCGGCGACCTTCCGCTGGTCGAGGCGCACGACCAGATCGAAGCGGCGTTCGTTTTCAAAGACCGTCCCGGCGGTTTCACCCGCATAGGCGGAGCGGATGATGCTGTTCAGCTCCTCGATATTGATACCGTAGCGGGCGATCTTCGCACGGTTGTAGTTGACCACAAGCTGCGGCAGTCCCATGGCCTGCTCCACGAGCACGTCCGAGGCGCCGGGCACCTGCTCGACGTAGCGGGCCGCCTCCTTGGCCTTGGCGTAGAGCTCGGCCATGTCCTCGCCGTAGAGCTTGATGGCGATGTCGGCCTTGGCGCCCGTCATCAGCTCGTTGAACCGCAGCTGGATGGGCTGGCTGAAGTTGAATTCCGCTCCGGGAATCGTATCCAGCGCGGCCTTCATCTTCTCGACCATCTCGGCGCGCGACGAGGCGCTGGTCCACTCCGCAAAGGGCTTCATCACGATCATGACGTCGGCATCCTCGACGGCCATCGGGTCCGTCGGGACTTCCGCCGTACCGATCTTGGCCACGACGTGGCGGATTTCGGGGAAGTGCGTCATCAGAATCCGTTCGGCCTGCTCCGAGATGGCGATGCTCCGCGTCAGGGAGCTGCCGGCCGGCAGGGTCATCTGCATGGCGAAGTCCCCCTCGTCGAGCGTCGGGATGAACTCCGCACCGAGCCGCGTGAAGAGCATCAGGCTGCCGATGAACGCCGCGACGGCCACACCGACGGTCGCCCAGCTGAAGCGCAGGCAGACGGCCAGGCACCGCTGGTAGATGCGGTTGAGCCATGCGAAGAAGCGGTCGGCGAAGGTCGGCCGGATGCCGATGCGGCGCTTGAGGACGAGCGAGGCCATCATCGGCACGTAGGTCAGCGAGAGAATCAGTGCTCCGATGATGCAGAAGACGAGCGTCTTGGCCATCGGGGTGAAATACTTGCCCTCGATGCCCGTCAGGGTGAGAATCGGGAAGAAGACGATCAGGATGATGATGACCGCGAAGGTGGCCGAGCGGACCACGCTGCCGGCTCCGGCGATGATCTGCTCGTCCATCATCCTGCGCGAGAGCGTCGTGCCGAGGTTCTGGCGGCTGTACAGGTGGGCGAGGATGCCCTCCACGATCGCGATCGATCCGTCGACGACGATGCCGAAGTCGATGGCTCCGAGGCTCATCAGGTTGGCCGAGACGCCGAACAGCCGCATGAGGATGAAGGCGAAGAGCATCGCGAGCGGGATGACCGACGCCACGATCAGTCCGGCGCGGACGTTGCCCAGGAAGAGAATCAGGACGAGGAAGACGATGATCGCCCCTTCGATCAGGTTGCGGATCACGGTCGAGATGTTGCGGTTGACGAGCTCCGAGCGGTTCAGATAGGGGCTGATGGAGACCCCTTCGGGCAGCATCTTCTGGATTTTGGCCACCCGATCCTCCAGCTCCCGGGTCACCACGTTGGCGTTGGCGCCCTTGAGCATCATGGCGATGCCGCCGACGCATTCACCCTTGCCGTCGCGTGTCATGGCGCCGAAGCGCTTGGCCGACCCGAACTTCACGGTGGCCACGTCGCTGATGTGGATCGGGATGCCGCCGCGGTTGGCCACGACGATCTGGCGGATGTCGTCGAGCGACGAGATCATGCCTTCCGAGCGGATGTAGTAGGCGCGGTTCACCTTTTCGATGTAGCTGCCGCCCGTGTTCTGGTTGTTGCGGCTCAGGGCCTCGAAGACGTCGCCGATGGTGATGTTGAGCGAGTAGAGCGCATCGGGATCGACCGCCACCTCATACTGCTTGAGGTAGCCGCCGAAGCTGTTGATCTCGACGATTCCGGGGATTCCCGACAGCTGCCGCTTGACGATCCAGTCCTGGATCGTGCGCAGCTCCATCGCGTCGTAGCGATCCTCGTAGCCGGGCGCGACGTCGAGCGTATACTGGTAGATCTCGCCCAGACCCGTGGTGATGGGCATCATCTCGGGCGTTCCCAGCTCCGGGGGAATCTCTCCGGCGACGGTCTGTATCTGCTCGTTGATGAGCTGCCGGGCGTCGAGGATCGGGACACTCTCCTTGAATACGACGGTGACGACCGAGAGGCCGAAACGCGAGACGGAGCGGATCTCCACGACGTTCATGATGTTGCTCATCGCCACCTCGATCGGGAAGGTGATGAGCTGCTCGACCTCCTGCGGCGCGAGCGTGGGCGAAACGGTCACGATCTGCACCTGGTCGTTGGTGATGTCCGGCACGGCATCGACCGGCAGGGTCAGCATCGCGTAGATGCCGCCCGCCAGCAGGAAGAGCGTGGTCAGACCGACGAAGAGCTTTTTCGTGACCGCAAAGCGGACTATGTGCTGAAACATGGTGTACTTCGGGCTTTGGTTTCTTGCAAAAGATAGCGGGCGGAGCGGATCGCCGTGCGGAGAAAATGCCGAAGTGTCCGATATGCGGGATGAACGGGCGGGATGGTCGGATGAACTGCCTGCCGGCAGCCGGTGCCCCTGCCGGTGCGGTATCTGGTCGCCGTCCTGCCGCCGGAGGATCGGGAACGGCTGCCGGGCGGTGAAGGGGCGTTGTGGCGGTCCGTGCGACGCCGTGCGGCGGCAGCCCGGGGCGGGGCAAACGGACGGCAGCCGGTGCGGAACCTGCGATTCCCCACCGGCCGCCGTCGGCCACTTCATTCTTGTATGGTTGCCGCAATCAGAGCCGTTCGGCCAGGGCTGCGGCCTGCCGGCAACCGTCCGTGCGGTCGATGTCGCCCTCGTTGAGCACTCCGGGAATGAGGACCTCGCCGACCATCTCCCATTTCAGCAGCGCTGCCGTCCGCTCCATGGGAATCCGCACGCCGTCGAGCACCGTCATGTCCTCCTCTTCGCAGCAGGCGATCAGGGCGCAGCGCTTTCCGGCGACCGGTTTGCCGCCGACCACCAGCGAAAAGAGCCGGTCGATGACCCCCTTGATCTGTGCCGGAATCGAGTACCAGTAGACCGGCATCGTGAAGACGACGGCATCCGATTCGAGGATGGCCGGTGCGATGCGGTTGAAGTCGTCGTCGAACGAGCAGGCCTTGCCTGTCTTGTAGCAGGTCATGCAGGCGTGGCACCCGCCGATCTTCAGAAAGGCGGCGTCGAAGCGCTGCGCGGTGTGGCCGCGCTGCTCGGCCGAACGGATGAAGGCGTCCGTCATGGCGAAACTGTTGCCCTGCTTGCGGGGGCTTCCCGTGATAACCGTGATTTTCATGGCGTGTTATTTTTGAATGGTATCGGAATTCTGGTTGTAGGCCTTGGCCACGCAGCGCCACGTGCCGTCGATCTTCATCAGCAGCAGGTAGTCCGTGAAGTCGATGCGTCCGCCCCAGTTCTCCTCCAGCACGCGCACGACGGCGAGCGTCTCCTCGACATCCAGCACGTCGATGCGGGCCCGGAAGCCGGCGTCGGCTCCCACGCTGTCCACGTTGCGGTAGAACTGTTCGATGCTGCCGTGTTCGAGTTTGCCGTCCAGGTAGCCGAACAGCACGGCCTCGTCGATGAACAACTCCCGGGCGTGGCTGCTCTTCCCCTCGGCCACGCTCCGGACGAACTTGCGGGCCGCCTCTTCCACGGCCCGGTACTCTTCGATGCTTGCTCTCATGGTTGTAAGGTTTTGGTTTTTCGAGGGCAAAATTACGATCCGGGGTCCGTCGGCGCAAGTACCGAAAAATGATTCGGGTACTGAAAATTTATTCGGTATACCCCCGAATCCGGAGGTTATCCCTATCTTTGCATGCAGAAACCATACAGCCATGTACGAAAGAAAGATACCCGTCGATCTGGATTGCCCGCTGCGGCTGACCATGAGCCTGATGGACTCGAAATGGAAGTCCTGCATTCTGGACGAGCTGCGCCACGGGGCGCTGCGCCCGAGCGAACTGCACCGGCAGCTGCCCGAGGCCGCACCGCGGGTGCTGGACCTTCAGCTCCGGGAGCTGGTCGAGGACGGCCTGGTCGCCAAGACCATCTATGCCGAACTGCCGCCCCGTTCGGAGTATGCGCTGACGGAGCTGGGGGCTTCGCTGCTGCCGATCATCGACGCGATGATCGCGTGGGGAACGCGCAATGCGGCGCTCTTCGAGCGCAAGTACCGCAAACGCGGGTAGTCTCTTCGCGCGGATAACTCCTTCGTGCGGGTAGCCTCTTTGCGCAGGTAACCTTCTCGCGCAGGCGGCCCCTCTCTTTTCGCGTGGATAGCGCCCTCTTTTCGCGCGCAGGTCGCAATCTTTGCTGGCCGCAACCTCGCACGGCGCGCTTCGCCCGTGCCTCTCTCCGGTGCGGTCCGCGGTCGGATGGCCGCCTGTCAGCGGTTGTTGAGCCGGATTTTTTCGTGATAGAAATAGTTGACCAGAACGGGCTTTCCCTTTTCGGAGCGGCCGTAGGGGAGGTCGTTCACGCGGTAGGGGAGTCCGTGTGCGGCGGCATAGGCGGCCATTTCGTGCTCGAGCGCCTGCCAGTACTCCGTCCGGCGGCGGTTGTAGATCTCTTCGTATAAAGGCACCAGTTTGGGGTGTTTTTCGTGGATGTAGGCCAGGATTGTCGCCTTGAACTGCCCGCGCAGGTTGAGATTCTCGAGCCAGACGAGATCGGCGAACTCCCGGACCCGCTCGATGATCGCCTTCGGATCGGTGATGCCCGGGAAGATGGGCGAGACGAAGCAGACGGTGCGGATGCCCGCCTCGTAGACCCGTTGCATGGCTTCGAGCCGTCGCTCGATGCTCACCGCGCGGTCCATGTCGGCACGGAACGTCTCGTCGAGCGTGTTGACCGACCACGACACCGTCACGCGCGGGAACTCCCGCAGCAGATCCAGGTCGCGCAGCACGAGGTCCGACTTCGTGCAGATCATGATCTCGGCCGTCGTGCCGCGCAGCTCCTCGAGCAGGTGGCGCGTGCGCCGGAACTGCTCCTCGAAAGGGTTGTAGCCGTCGGTCACCGAGCCGATGACGATCCGCTGCCCGTCGAAGCGGTGCGGATTGCCGACGGGTTTCCAGTGCTTGACGTCGAGAAACGAACCCCACGGCTCGGTGTGGCCCGTAAAACGCTTCATGAACGAGGCGTAACAATACTTGCAGGCGTGGGGACACCCCACATAGGGGTTGACCGAATAGCCGCCCACGGGCAGCGATGAGCGGGTCATGACGCTCTGCACGTCAATGTCGCGGATGATCTCCTCTTGCTGGTTCATATTCCGGATGTTTTGTGTGACAAAGATCCGAAGATTTTTTGTGCGAAATTATGCCCGAAAGGGGATAATGTATGCCATTTTGATAAATGAATGTCGTATCTTTGTCCCCGGGTAAACCGGAGACGAACGATGAAGACAACGACAAATCCCCGACGGCTGGTCACCGTGCCGTTCAGCAAGACCCAGTGCGGCGTCGACTTCTACATCAATACGGGTCGCAGCGAAGAGATTCGCGGCGTACTGACCGAGAATCCACTCTTCCGGACCAACTTCTTCGAGTTCTTCTTCCTCAGCCGGGCCCGAGGCGTGCTGCTGCTCGGCGGACGTCGCATCGAGCTGCATGACGGCATGGTGCTGCTCCTCTCGCCCCACCAGCAGCAGCGCTGGTTGGTGGACGAGGCGGAGCTCGACTACACGTTTCTGATCTTCCGCGAGGATTTCATGCGCACGTTCCTCGCTGACAAGTTCTTCGTCTACCGCCTGCTCTACTGTTACCAGAGCGATACGCCGCCCTGGTTCGACGCCTCTGCGGAGACCTTTGCGGAATACCTCCGGCTGCTTGAGAAAATCAAGGGGGAGCTGCGCGCCCCGACTTCGGACAGTTACAACCTAATCATTTCGGTGCTCTATTACCTGCTGGTGACGCTCAACCGTGACTATGCCGCGGCCCATGGACTGCCGGTGACGCTGCCGCGCAATAACTGCGCCTTCCGCTTCAAGGCGCTGCTCGAAGAGCATATCCACGACACGCAGCGCGTTGAGGAGTATGCCGCGATGCTGCGCGTGAGCCGCGTAACGCTCAACCGGGCCGTCGTCGAACAGTTCGGCGTCACGGCCGTGCATCTTTTGAAACAGCGGCTGCTGGAGGCTGTAAAGAACGACCTGCTGTTCGAGGGGCGCAGTGTCAGCGAGCTTTCCGAAACATACGGATTCTCGGACCCGAGTCACCTGATGCGCTTCTTCAAGCAGCAGACCGGCAAGACCTGTTCGGCCTGTCTGGCCGATTACGGACGGGGCATCTGCGAATAACGACCAGTATCCGGCGGGGCTCTGTCTCCCGTATCCGCTTTGTGAGCCGGGTGTCCTCTGCGCAGGACGGCCCGGTGCTCGAAAACGGCACGGCCCCGCACCCGGAAAGGTGCGGAGCCGCGTGTTGCGTGCCGCGTTCCTCACGGAGCGAGCTCCGGTCAGAAGGCGAAGAGGTTGATACCCACCTGCAGGTAGCCGTTCCGCGAATCGGGATTCCACATCACATGGGCGAAGACCGGCATCTCGAACCGCCCCAGCTTGAGGTTGTAGGTGGCCTTGAGCGAAATCTGGTCGATGCCGTCGTGGCCGTAGAAGTTCGCATGGCCGTCCGCATCGTCGCGGTTGAAGGCGAAGGTGCCGCCCAGCCCCACGTCGACCTTCCACAGCTCGTCGCGCAAGACGCTGTACTCGGCGTAGACGTAGGTCGAGTAGCGGTTGTCGCCCGTCACGTTCAGGTCGCGCCCGGCGAAGATCGTCGCCCAGTAGAGCCGCAGGGGCACCTGCAGCTTCACGTCGAAATCGTAGGCTACGCTCAGGTCGAGGAAGTGGGTCGTCGAATACTTGTTGTAGTTGAAGATGTCCTTGCTGAAGGGCAGCTCGGGCGAGAAGTTGAAGATGTCCCACACGGCGACGGTGAAGCCCGCCCGCGAGTAGGAGAGGTAGTAGTCGAACTCCTTGTAGTCGCCCGTGAAGTCGGAGCCTCCCCACAGACCGACCTTGAGTCCGTCGTCGAGGAAGCCGACATTCAGATCGGCTGCCAGTACACCGCCGTCGGCGACCTGAAGGCCGCGCCACAGGTGCATGTTCTGGAGCGTTCCGCTGAAGTGGAGCTGCTGGGCATAGGATGCCGTGGCGAGCAGGGCGCATACCCCCGCAATCAGGTATTTGATCCGTTTCATGGCCGTGGCGTCAGTAGCAGTAGACGAGACAATAGAGTGCCGCGGCGAGGAATCCGCCGATGATCGGTCCCAGGACGGGTACCCACGAGTAGGCCCAGTCGCTCGAACCCTTGCCCTTGATCGGAAGGACGGCGTGCGCGATGCGCGGCGCGAGGTCGCGGGCCGGGTTGATGGCGTAACCCGTCGTACCGCCGAGCGACATGCCCAGCGCGATGATCAGCATCGAGACGGGGAAGGCGCCGATGGCTCCCATGCCCAGTTCGGGGGTGTTGCCGCGTGTGGCGAGCGCGAGGATGACGAAGACGAGCACGAACGTGCCGATGATCTCGCTGAAGAGATTGCGGCCGTAGTTGCGGATGGCCGGAATCGTGCAGAAGGTGCCCAGCTTGGCAGCCGGATCGGACGTGGCGTCGTAGTGGTCCTTGTAGAAGGCGTAGACGAGCACGGCGCCGACGAAGCCGCCGAGCATCTGCGAGACGATGTAGGGAACGACCAGACTCCAGCTGAAGGTGCCGGCAGCGGCCAGACCCAGCGTGACGGCCGGATTGAGGTGAGCTCCCGAGTAGGGACCGGCGATGAAGACGCCCAGCATGACGGCCAGACCCCACGCGATGGTGATGACGACCCAGCCGCCGTTTTCGCCCTTGGACTTTTTCAGGCAGTTCGATGCGACGACGCCGTCGCCGAAGAGGATCAGAATGGCCGTGCCGATGAACTCGAACAGGCACTTTACGAACACTTCATTCATGTCAGTACGGGTTTTAGGTTTATAGGTTGCTGTCAGGTGTGGTTGTGTCTCATTGCTTGGTGTAGTCGCTCAGCGTGCGCTTCACGGCGTCGCGCCAGCCCTCCTTGGCCTGGAGAACCTTCTCCTCCTCCCACGAGGGCTCGAAGACGCGGTCGATCTGCCACTGCTTGCGGATTTCGTCGATGCTCGACCAGTATCCGACGGCCAGACCCGCGAGGTAGGCGGCACCCATGGCCGTGGTCTCGACCACCTTCGGGCGGATGACGCGCGTGCCGAGGATGTCGGCCTGGAACTGCATGAGCAGGTTGTTGCGCGAGGCACCGCCGTCGACCTTCAGCTCCTTGAGCGGGATGCCGGCGTCGAGCGACATGGCGGCCGTGATATCCAGCGTCTGGTAGGCGATGCCTTCGAGTGCCGCACGGGCGATGTGGGCCGTCGTGGTGCCGCGGCTGATGCCGATGATCGTACCGCGCGCGTACTGGTCCCACCAGGGGGCGCCCAGGCCCGTCAGTGCCGGGACGAAGTAGACGCCGCCCGTGTCGGGCACCTGCGAGGCCAGCGCCTCGACCTCCGACGAGGAGTTGATGACGTGCAGCCCGTCGCGCAGCCACTGTACGACCGACCCGCCGACGAAGATACTGCCCTCGAGGGCGTAGTTGACCTTGTCGCCGATCTTCCAGGCGATGGTCGTGATGAGGTTGTTCTTCGAGAGGATGGGTTTCTCGCCGCTGTTCATCAGCAGGAAGCAACCCGTGCCGTAGGTGTTCTTGACCATGCCCGGCTCGGTGCACATCTGTCCGAAGAGGGCGGCTTGCTGGTCGCCGGCGATGCCCGAGATGGGAACCTTGTGGGCGAAGATCGTCGTCTTGGTGTGTCCGTACACCTCGCTCGAGGACTTGACCTCGGGCATCATCGAACGCGGAATGCCGAACAGATCGAGCAGTTCCTGATCCCATTCGAGCGTGTTGATGTTGAAGAGCATCGTGCGCGAGGCGTTGCTGACGTCCGTCACGTGCACCTCGCCGCGCGTCAGGCGCCAGATGAGCCACGTGTCGACCGTACCGAAGAGCAGCTTGCCCTTCTCGGCGCGCTTGCGGGCGCCGGGCACGTTGTCCAGGATCCACTTGATCTTCGTGGCGCTGAAGTAGGCGTCGATGATCAGACCGGTCTTCTGGCGGATCATGTCCGTTACGCCCTGCTTCTTCAGCTCGTCGCAGTAGTCCGACGTGCGGCGGTCCTGCCATACGATGGCGTTGTAGATCGGCTCTTCGGTCTCCGAATCCCAGACGATGGTCGTTTCGCGCTGGTTCGTGATGCCGATGCCGGCGATATTCAGACCGTTGATGTCCAGCGTCGTGATCGCCTCGGCGATGACCGAGGCCTGCGACGACCAGATCTCGTGCGGGTCGTGCTCGACCCAGCCCGATTTGGGGAAGATTTGACGGAACTCCTTCTGTGCTACGGCGCACGTCGTGCCCTTTTCGTCGAAGACGATCGCGCGGGAGCTGCTCGTTCCCTGGTCAAGCGCGAGAATGTACTGTTTCATGTTCTGGTTAGGTTTATAGGTTGTCAGGTTTTTTCGTTTGTCGTGCCGTTCAGGCCAGGCGCGAGGCGAGGATCGTCAGCGGGTGTTCGCACCGTTTGCTCGTCGACATCTCGATCTGCCACTTGCAGGTCTCGCAGTCCGTGGCCACCAGATCGGCGCCCGAGGCTTCGATCTGCCGGAAGAGCCCTTCACCCACGGCCTGCGACGTGGCGTAGTTCTCCTTCTTGAATCCGTAGGTGCCGGCGATGCCGCAGCACTGCGAGTCGAGCACGGTGACCTCCACGCCGGGGATCATCCGCAGCAGTTCGATCGAGTAGTAGGCCCAGCCCATCTTCTCCATGTGGCAGGGCGTGTGGTAGGCGACGCGCAGCGGGGCGGCGTCCTCGCGGAAGCGGAGCCGTGCGCCCTGCTCCGTGATGAGCCGGTAGAGGTAGCGCGTGGCCAGCTCGACGCGGTCGCGCACGTCGTCGTTCTTCATCTCGAGCAGGTGCGGATACTCGTCGCGCAGCGTGAACGTGCAGGTCGACGAGGTGGCCAGCAGCGTCAGCCCGCGGTCGCTCACGGCCCGGCGGATCGACGCGAGGTTCGTCTCGGCCTGGCGCCGCGCCTGCTTGTAGAGCCCGTTGGAGATGAGTGCCACGCCGCAGCACTTCTCCTTGTCGAGCAGCTGCACGCCGTAGCCCAGGGCGTTCATGATGCGGATCAGGTCCTTGCCCAGCTGCGGGTTGTTGTAGTTGACGTAGCAGCCGTGGAAGTAGGCCACCTGCTTCGCGTAGGCGGCCTGCGCGGCGGCCGCATGCTTGCGGTACCACGAGGTGAAGGTCCCGTGGGCGTATTTGGGGAAGACGCGCCGGTGGTCGATCGCCATCACCTTGTCCATCACGTAGCGCACGGGTTTGAGCGCCACGGCCGAGTTGACGATCGGAGCGAACGGTGTGGCGAGCGAACCCACCAGGTCGGTGTTCGACAGCACGAAGTTCCGCAGCGAGGTGTTGCGCTGCGGCCCGTACTTGATGCGGGCGGCCTGGATGATGTCGCCGATGCGCACGTTCGAGGGGCAGGCCACCTCGCAGCGCTTGCAGTTCATGCAGTATTTCAGGACGTTGTCGTAGAAGTCCGGTTGCTTGAGCCGCAGACGCTCGCCGTCGGGTCCCGCCTGCTTCGGCCCCGGATAGTCCGGGTTTACGGCCGCCACGGGGCAGTAGACCGTGCAGATCGTGCACTTGATGCACTGCTCGAAGTTGTTTTCGCTGACGCTGTTCTGCTGTATGTTCATGACTGTTTGTCGTTTAATATCCTGTCCGCAACACTGAGAGCCGAGAGGAGCGAGACGCCGGCGCCGCATCCGTCCTGTACGGGATGGAATCCGGCGAGGCCTGCCCCCGCACAATAGAGGTTTTCGATGACGGCACCCTGCCGCAGCGCGTGCAGCGTGCGGTCGGTGCGCACGCCGAAGGCCTGGTAGTTCTGCCGGTCGAAGAAGCGCAGCGTGTACCACTCCGCGCGGTCGGTCACGTACTGCGTGTCGACGCCGAAGACGGGTTCGAGAATCCGGTCGGGCGTGGCGACGAGACCGCGGCTGAAGAAGCTGCCCGAGGCCAGGACGAAGTGGTCGGCCTCGAAGGGAATGTCGCCGTGGTTGGCCGTGTAGACCCGCTTGACGCACGGCCCGTCGAAGTCGGCCCGGAGGACCGAGTCGCCGAGGAAGTATTCGCCGCCGAGGGCGCGGAAGCGGTGCTGGAGTGCCTGCTGGGCCCGGATGCCGGGGATCGACGGCGGGAGCGTCGGCAGCAGGTAGATCGGTTGCGCCACATGGCGGCGCAGCACCTCGAGCGAGTCGTTGCGCGTGATGCCGATGATGGCGGGCAGGATCACCGCCTCGCAGTCGCCGACCACCTCGCCGATGCGGGCCGCGAGCGCCTTGAGGTTCCGGTCGTGGTCGAAGACGCGCGCGACGTTGGCCGAGCGCATCTCGCTCGGGTTCCGGCGGATCTGCTCCAGATCGGGCAGGTTGATCGTGCCGAAGCGGCATTCGATGCCGTGGTGGCTGAACTCCTCGGCGATGAATTCGGGGTAGAAGTCCAGAAAGCCCTCCACGTTGACGATGCAGACCTTGCGGAAGGGCAGCTTGCCGGGCTCCGGGGCCGTGAGGTAGCCGTCGATGGTCAGCCACGTGGCCTTGGCCTTGCCCATCGGGGTGATGCGCCAGTGGTTGCGGCGGCAGTCGCCCGCGACGCGGATGCCGGCCCGGCGCAGCAGTTCGGGCGCTTCGGCGGCGTAGGCGGCGCAGGCCGCCGCGCCGATCAGCGCGTAGGGGTGCTGCGGGTCGCTCTCTTCGAGCGCGGCGATGCCCGCCAGCGGGTCGGTGACTGCCTGCCCGTCGGGCAGACGGCCGAGCAGGTCGAACGATCCCGATGAAAAGTGCAGGGCGCTCTGTCCCTGCGAGACGATGGCGCACTTCTGTCCGGCTTCGGCCAGGCGGATGCCGCACGTCATGCCGGAGAGTCCTCCTCCGATGATTACAGTATCGAATCTCATTTTGCAGCTGTTTTTTCCGTTTCGTCCGTCAATCCGCATACGCTTTCGTAGACCCATGTCGTGTATTCGCTTTCACGCAGCGTGTCGCCCCAGGCGATGGGTTCCATGCCTTTCCAGCGTTCGTTGAGGAAGTGCACCAGGTCGGCCTTCGCGCGGCGGGCGCAGATCGGGTCGCGGCGCCCCATGATGCCGGCGGCGCGGCAGGCGCACAGCTCGCCCTGACACGTGCCCATGCCGATGCGCGTGCGGCGGCGCAGGTCGACCAGGTTGTTCACCGAGAGGTTCTCCAGCGCATATTCCACCTCGCCGATCGAGACCTCCTCGCACTCGCAGACCAGGCTGTTGCGGATCGAGTCTCCGTCGCCGATCTTCGTGGCGAGGGCGCCGTGGCGCGAGATCGTCGAGCGGCGCTGGGTGAGGGGTTTGTTGCGCAGCTTGCGGTCGACCTCCTCGCGGCTTTCGGTCGAGCCGGGCAGCGGGATTTCGGCCGTGCGGCACACGGCGTCGATGCCGAGTTTCTTGCAGACGAGGTCTGTGGCCCACTCGGCCATCAGACGGTAGGTCATCAGCTTGCCGCCCGTGATGGTGATGAAGCCCTCCAGGCCGTCGCGCTTCGCGTGGTCGAGCAGCACGATGCCGCGGCTCACGGTGCGGCCGCTCGGATCATCGTCCGAGGCCACGAGGGGCCGCACGCCCGCATAGGCGCGCAGGATGCGCGTCTGGGCCAGCTGCGGGGCGAGCTTCTCGCCTTCGCGCAGCAGGATGTCCACCTCGTCGGGGGTGATGATCATGTTGTCGATCTGGTCGTAGGGTATCTTGCTCGACGTGGTGCCGATGAGCGAGATCGTGTCGCCCGGCACCAGGATGTCGGCGTCGGCGGGCTTGCGGCAGCGGTTGAGCACCATGTTGTTCACGCGGTGGCCGAAGATGAGCAGGGCTCCCTTCGCCGGGAGCATGTTCACCGTGATGCCCGCCTTGGCGGCGATGCCGTGTCCCCAGATGCCGCCGGCGTTGATGACCACCTGCGCGAGGAACGTCACGTCGCAGTGTGCGCGGTGGTCGTAGGCCTTCACGCCGACAATGCGGTCCTGCTCGCGCAGGAGTTCGCGTACTTCGGTGTAGGTGCGGATTTCAGCTCCGTGGGCCTTGGCGTCGAGAATGTTCGACGAGGTGAGACGGAACGGATCGACGGCACCGTCCGGCACGCGCACGGCTCCGACGAGCGCCGGGTTGACCGACGGCTCGAGCCTCCGCGCCTCGGCCGGGTCGATGATGTCGGCCCGGATGCCGGCTTTGCGGCAGGCCTCAACAAAAACGGACTGATACTCCAGCCCGTCTTCGGGCAGCGAGATGAACAGTCCGTCGGTCTCCTCCACGCAGTGTGCCGCTATCTTGCGCAGAATCATGTTTTCCCGGATACACTCCACGGCCGATTCGTGGTCCGTCACGGCATAGCGGGCTCCGCTGTGCAGCAGTCCGTGGTTGCGTCCGGTCGCTCCGGTCGAGATGTCGGAGCGCTCCAGCAGCAGCGAACGGACGCCCCGCAGCGAGCAGTCACGTGCAATGCCCGCTCCGGTCGCCCCGCCGCCGATGATGATGACATCATACGTCTTCTCCATAGGTTGGTCGGTTAATGTACTGCAAATATAGCGGTTTATTTCATGAAAACAAATTAAAACGAAACAAATTTCATTTCATTTTGTTTCGATATGTCCCGTGTATAGGGTTTTATCTCGAAATAGCGTGCGGATTGTAGTGAAATAAAACGGTCGTTATTTCGTTTCATAAACCTTTTCGGCGCATTTGTGCCGCAGGCGGACCATGCGGCGAGCCGTCGGCGCGTGCCGGGGCGGGATTCCCGTGTGCATGGATTTTGCAGGAGAATTTCGTATATTTATCACGCCAAACCTCTAAAATCACCTGCCATGAAGATCCGAAAACTGCTGTTGTATCTTGGCATCGTGCTGTCGGGACTGTTGACCGCCTCGTGTGCCGTCCGGCCTCCGAGGCCTGCTCCCGTGGCCCCGCCGGCGCATCATCGGCCCGGACCGCCCCGCGACAGGGAGCGGCCGCGGCCCCCGAAGCGGCATGACAAACCGCCCCGGCACGGACACGGTCCCGAGGTGCCTCCGCCGCATCCCGACGGCGAGCCTCTGCCTCCTCCGCCGGCTCCCGACGGTGAGCCTCTGCCTCCTCCGGCTCCCGGCGCATAACCCTCCTCCGGCTTCCGGCGCATAACCCTCTTCCGGGGAGGCGGCGGCAAACCCTCTTCCCGGGGGCGGACGGCAAAACGAAGCAGCCCCGCATGTCCTGCATGCGGGGCTGTGTGCGTATGGTGTGACCGGCTCGCATCCGCGGCCGTTATCCGCAATAGAAGAAGCGCTTGACAAGTCGGGCGATCCGCTCCTGGTCGTCCTGCAGCTCGCGGCGCAGGTCGGCGTCGCGGAAGGCCTCAAGGCGTGCGACGAGGCCGTCGATCAGGCGCGGGGCGAAGACACCGTGCCGCTCGTAGATCGCCCGCTGCTCCTCGAGCTGCCGGGCCGACTCCTCGCACGAGGCGGGCAGCTGGCTCAGGCGTGCGAGCACCTCCTTGTGCTTCTCGTCGAAGATGTTGACGTCGACGTAGCGGTCGCGGGCGTATTGCAGTCCGTTCTCCATCTCGAAACCGTGACGGGCCGCCACGGCCAGTCCG
>ULQZ01033351.1_pt1 | contig 100577 bp, 80 predicted proteins | sample 1955011 | NCBI WGS metagenome assembly ULQZ01 (sample SAMEA4835670, study PRJEB28245) | human gut metagenome | biome: gut microbiome; material: fecal sample | place: Denmark | collected 2008 | reverse complement strand
AAAAAACATATATGTGCTGGTCTGTTGGCCCATGTAGATGCAGGAAAGACAACATTATCGGAAAGTATGTTGTATACAAGCGGAAGCATACGCCATCTGGGAAGAGTGGATAATAAGGATGCATATCTTGACAATAATGCCATGGAGCGGGAGCGTGGAATTACGATTTTCTCAAAGCAGGCAGAATTTTCCTGGAAAGATATGGCAATCACTTTATTGGATACACCGGGGCATGTGGACTTTTCTGCGGAGATGGAGCGGACCCTTAAAGTGCTTGATTATGCAGTGCTGGTCATCAGCGGAGCCGATGGTGTGCAGGGACATACCAGAACGCTGTGGCGTCTGTTAAAACTTTATCAGGTTCCGGTATTCTTATTTATCAATAAAATGGATCAGCCGGGAGCGGATAAAGAGGCTCTTTTATGGGAAATCAAGGAGCATTTGGACAGCAATTGCATTGACTTTACACAGAAGCAGAACGAAGGCTTCTATGAAGAGGCGGCTATGTGCGAAGAAGCAGCCATGGAGAAATTCCTATCGGAAGGAAGTCTTGCATCCAATGACCTTGCACAAATGATTGCAAAGCGGGAACTTTTCCCCTGCTATTTTGGCTCTGCATTAAAGGTGCAGGGTGTGGAAGAACTGTTAGATGGGCTTTACGAATATGGCAGGACACCGCAATATCCGGATAAATTTGGTGCTAAAATCTTTAAGATTGCAAGAGAGGAACAGGGAAACCGGCTGACTTATCTTAAAGTGACCGGAGGAACTCTTCGTGTAAAGGATATGCTTAATGGCAAAGCCGGAGAAGAAGAGTGGGCGGAAAAGGTCAATCAGATCCGTATTTATTCCGGAGAAAAATATGAGGCAGTATCCGAGGCGGCAGCAGGTACAGTCTGTGCTGTTACCGGACTGACAAAGACTTATCCGGGAGAAGGACTTGGCATTGAAGAAGAGTCCATACTTCCGGTCTTAGAGCCGGTACGCAGTGTAAAACTGGTTTTGCCGAAGGAAGTTCCGGTGGCGGTCATGCTGCCAAAATTAAAGCAGTTAGAGGAAGAAAATCCGGAATTGCATATTGTATATCGGGAAGAAACCGGAGAGATTCTCATTAAGCTGATGGGCGAAGTACAGCTTGAAATCTTACAGAAACTGGTAAAAGAACGCTACGGCATAGTAGTGGATTTTGGCGAAGAAAAGATTATTTATAAAGAAACCATCCGCAATACTGTAGAAGGAGTCGGACATTTTGAACCACTGCGCCATTATGCGGAAGTGCATCTTCTGTTAGAGCCGGGGGAGCGCGGAAGCGGACTGTGTTTTCAGACAGACTGCAGTGAAGATATTTTAGATAAAAACTGGCAGCGGCTGATACTGACCCATCTTGCAGAGCGGGAACATAAGGGCGTATTAACCGGTTCTGCCATTACTGATATGAAGATTACCGTAGTGTCCGGCCGGGCACATCCAAAGCATACCGAAGGCGGCGATTTCAGGCAGGCAACTTACCGTGCTATAAGGCAGGGACTGATGGAAGCAGATTCTGTACTGCTTGAGCCTTATTATGCATTTCGTCTGGAAATACCGGAAGAATGTCTGGGTCGGGCAATGCATGATATGGAGCAGCGTAACAGCAGAATGGACGCTCCGCAGATAGAAAATGGAATGGCACTGCTCACCGGAAGCGGCCCGGTATCGAAGCTTTCGGATTATCAGAAGGAATTAAATACCTATGCCAAAGGGCGTGGCAAATTCTTCTGCACATTGCAGGGCTACGAGGTGTGCCAGAATCAGGATGAGGTGGTAGAAGCTATCGGTTATCAGCCGGAGGCAGATTTATATAATACATCAGATTCCGTATTCTGTGCCCACGGAGCGGGCTATCTGGTGCCGTGGTATGAAGTGAAAGAGCACATGCATATGCCATCTGTTTTAGAAGAAGACGGTGCTGGAAAAGAAGAACGGATAAAAGTCCACCGTCCCGGCGTAGTAGAGGACTGGGTAGATACCGATGAAATCGATGCTATTTTAGAAAAAACCTTCTATGCCAACCGGCAGAAAGGAAAACGCAAAAACGGTGTCGTGCGAAAACGCAAAGCAGAAAACAATGCACCAACCGTCCGTACTTACCACAAGCCGGAAAAACTGGAACGCTATCTACTGGTGGATGGCTACAATGTAATTTATGCCTGGAAGGATTTACATGAACTGGCAGAAGTGAATCTGGATGGAGCCAGAGGCAAATTGCAGGACATTCTCTGCAACTATCAGGGCATCTTCGGTGGCGAAGTCATTGTGGTGTTTGATGCATACCGCCTGACCGGACATAAGACAGAACAGTTGGACTATCACAATATCCATATTGTCTTTACGAAGGAAGCAGAAACGGCAGACCAGTACATTGAACGCTTTGCCCACGAACATCACAATCATTATGATGTAACGGTTGCAACCTCCGATGGCTTAGAGCAGATGATTATCCGCGGCCAGGACTGCAAGCTGATATCTGCCCGGGAGTTTGAACAGGAAGTAAAACGGGCGAACAGCACCATGTGGGATAATTACCGGAATGGACAGAATATTTTCTGATAAATATTGCCATGGCATGGAAAAAAAGCTATGATAGAAAAAGAGTTTCACTCGGGTGATTAGAAAAGATAAAATCAGATAAATGGTATTGTTGCTGCCATTGGGGGATGTTTTCTTTTGATGAACAGGAAATGTCCTATCGTTCTTAGATACGCATTTTGCTTGTAGTAGACTGTCTTTCCGCCTGCTTTGACAGGATATCTGCACTGTCCGCCGGAGGCGGATGCCACAGCAAGCCTGCAAGGGGCACTAAGAATTTCGATAAAGTTACGAATTCGTCCGGCAACCGGCGCATATTCACATCCATGCTTAAGATGCGCCTCACTGGCACATCCCTGTGCCAGTGTTGCCGGTTTGCCGACGAAATTCTAAGTGCCCCTAACAGCCTGCTTCATGCATCCGCATTCCGGCGCACAGCACAGATATCTTGTCAAACATTGGAAAGACCGGCTAAATCACAAAAGCAAAATGCAGTGTCTTAGAACGATGGCATTTCCTGTTACAAAAGGAACACCGCCAATGACGGCAACGATAGATTTATTTTGGTTCGGTCTTTTCTAATCACCCGAACAGAATCATTTCGAACAGAAGGAGAGAAGACATGGAAGGAAAAGGAAGAATAACAGGACATACAGGATTATTGGCATTGATCGGTTCCCCGGTAGGACACTCAGGCTCCCCGGCAATGTATAACTATAGCTTTGAAAAATTAGGATTAGATTATGCATACGTAGCATTCGACATAAAAGTAGAAGAAGTAAAGGCAGCCTTGGATGCCATGCGCCTTTTCCACATGCGTGGCGGCAATGTAACGATGCCATGTAAGACAGAAGCTGCAAAATATATGGATGAGCTTTCACCGGCAGCCCGGATTATCGGAGCAGTCAATACCATAGTAAATGAAGATGGAAAATTAATCGGACATATGACAGACGGTGAAGGATTTGTAGGCAATTTAAGAGACCATGGAATTGAGATAAAAGGAAAGAAAATCACAGTAGCAGGAGGCGGCGGAGCAGCCACAGCCATTCAGGTACAGTGTGCGCTGGACGGTGCAAGAGAAATCAGCATTTTCAATATCAAAGATGACTTCTTTGCAAGAACACTGGAAACAGCAGAGAAGATTAGAAAAGAAGTGCCGGGCATTGTGGTAAATGTATATGACATTGCAGATACCGCCAAGATGACAGAAGAGATTCAAAGCTCTGACATTTTTGCCAATGCAACAATCGTTGGAATGAAACCGATGGAAAAAGAAAGCGTTGTGAAAGATACTTCCGCATTCCGTCCGGGACTGGTGGTTGCAGATGCCGTTTATAATCCGGAAGAGACAAGATTACTCCGGGAAGCAAAAGAAGCAGGCTGTACCTGTCTCAATGGAAAGGGAATGTTACTGTGGCAGGGTGTTGCTGCATTCCGCCTGTACACCGGAGAAGAGATGCCGGTACAGGAAGTCAAAGAGAAGTTTTTCCAGTAGGATAAGGAGTAAGAAATGGAGCAGACGGTAGTCAGAATCAGGACATTGGAAATCGGAAGCGGAATGCCAAAGATTTGTGTTCCGGTTGTAGGAAAGACGGAAAAAGAAATATTAGAGGGCGCAGAGCGGGCGAAGGCTGCAAAACCGGATCTGGTGGAATTTCGTGTGGACTGGTATGAAGCTGTTGCAGACAGTCAAAAAGTAGTCGCACTGTTAGAAAAGCTTCGCAAATGTTTAGGAGAACTGCCGCTTCTTTTTACCTTCCGAAGCAGCAGGGAGGGCGGAGAAGCTGCCTTAAGCGGCGGAGCATATCAAAGCTTAAATGAAGCTGCAATTGCATCCGGCTTTGTGGACTGCGTGGATGTGGAATTATTTTCCGGGGATGCTGTTGTAAAGGCAGTAGTAGCGGCAGCACATAACAGGAATGTAAAAGTCATTGCATCCAATCATGATTTTGAAAAAACACCTGCAGCAGAAGAACTCCTTGCCAGACTTCAGAAGATGGAAGCACTTGGTGCAGATATTCCAAAGATTGCCGTTATGCCACAAAGCAGCAAGGATGTTTTAACACTGCTTACGGTAACGGAAAGCTGGAAGGAAACAGGGAAGACACCTGTTATTACCATGTCTATGGCAGGAGAGGGCTTAATCAGCCGTCTTTGCGGAGAAATCTTTGGCTCGGCAGTTACCTTTGGCGCAGCCGGAAAGAGCAGTGCACCGGGACAGATAGATGCAGAAGAACTGCGGCAGATATTGGAAATCATACATCAGAATAGCAATAGACAGTAAAAATAATAGAGAAGAATTTCAATCGATATTTGGAATCATACATATGGAAAGGAATTAGAAAATGGCAGAGAATATTTTTCTGATTGGATTTATGGGAGCCGGAAAGAGCACCATAGCAAAAGTATTAAAAGAGAAATTAAATGTTCCTCTTTGCGAAATGGATGAAATGATTGCAGAGCAGCAGAAAATGGCTATCTCTGACATTTTTGCACAGTATGGTGAAACACATTTCAGAGATTTGGAGACACAGCTTGTAAAAGATATTTCAGAAAAAGACGGTGTCATCGTATCCTGCGGTGGCGGTGCAGTGCTGCGGGAAGAAAATGTATCTTTTATGAAAGAAAACGGCAGAATCGTTCTGTTATCTGCCACACCGGAAACCATTTATGAAAGAGTCCGTTACAGCAAGGACCGCCCGATTTTAAATGGCCATATGAATGTGGAGTACATCCGTGAACTGATGGAAAAACGCCGCAGCCGTTATGAAGGTGTTGCAGACCTTACGGTGGCAACAGATGGCAGGAGTGCAGAGACAATCGCAGATGAGATTATTGCAAAGTTAAGAGAAGCATAATGGAAATGAGAGAGTATATAGAAGCAATTGCAGAAAGCTGCAGGAAGCTGATTATCAGTAAGCCTGCCACAAAGCAGGAAGAGTATCGTAAAATTATCGTACAGAAAAAGGAAGCCTTTTTCCAGATGGAAAAATATACGGACAAGCAGGTATTTCATGAGAATCTATCCGTAGAAGAATTAGAGGCAGCATTGGAAGAACTGATGCAGAATCATTTTCGCCAGCTCAATGGATTTGATGCAGAAGCAGAGCATATTCTTCTGGTATCCAAAAAGGGAGTGCCGTCTTATAAAAAGAAAAAGCTGCAGAATGCAGTAAATGAGACTGCAACCCATAACCGGAAGAAAAATTATCTCTTAGAAGAAGGTAAGGTCATTCCGCCGTTGGTGGATATGGGAATTTTTACTGCAGAGGGCAAAATCGTCCGCACCATGTATGATAAGTTTAAGCAGATTAACCGTTTTGTTGAAATCATCGATGATTATGTGAAGGACTGCAAAAAGGAGAAGCTTCATATCATTGATTTCGGCTGCGGTAAGTCCTATCTTACTTTTATTATGTACTACTACTTTACGGAAGTGCGCAAGATTCCGGTAGAGATTGTAGGACTGGATTTAAAGAAAGATGTCATAGAAAAATGTAATCAGGCAGCAAAAAAATACGGATATGACACCCTGCATTTTGAACTGGGAGATATCAATGGCTACAAAGCACCGTTTCCGGTGGATATTGTAGTATCTTTGCATGCCTGCGATACCGCAACGGATTTTGCCTTATACAATGCCATCAGCTGGGATGCGGAAATGATTTTCTCCGTGCCATGCTGCCAGCATGAATTAAATGAGCAGATGGAGAGCGAAAAGCTGCATCTGATGACCCGTTATGGCATTATCAAAGAGCGTTTTGCAGCACTGACAACGGATGCAATCCGTGCCAACCTCTTAGAGTGCTGCGGATACAAGAGCCAGGTCTTAGAATTTGTGGATTTGTCCCATACGCCAAAGAATCTTCTGATCCGGGCGAGAAAGGCAAAGATTTCAAAGGAGCATAAGCAGAAGCTTTTAAAAGAAGTGGATGCCATGTGCGAAGAATTCCAGCTAAAACCGTTACTCTACGGATTACTGCAAGTGGATGAAGGGAGAAATACGGATGCATTCAGAACAGGAAAATAATAGTTTCCCGGCAGAGTTTTTAGAGAGAATGAAAGAAATGTTAGGGGAAGAGTACCCGGCATTTTTTGAAAGCTTAGGGCAGGAGCGGCAGCAGTCGTTCCGGATTAATACAGGGAAAACCGGTGTATCAGAATTTTTACAACAGACAGATTGGAAGCTAAAACCGGTTCCATGGTGTGAGACCGGTTTTTATTATGGAAAAGAGATTCGTCCGGGAAAACATCCTTATCACAATGCCGGTGTGTATTATATTCAGGAGCCGTCGGCAATGGTACCGGCAGAATGTCTTAAGGCACAGCCGGGGGATATCATCTTAGACCTCTGTGCAGCTCCCGGTGGAAAGAGTACCCAGATTGCGGCAGCTATGAAAGGGGAAGGAATCTTAATCTGTAATGAGATTCATCCGGCGAGAGCGAAGATTTTATCTGAAAATATTGAGCGGATGGGAATTAAAAATGCACTGGTATTAAATGAGACACCGGAGCAGCTGGCAGAGCATTTTCCGGTCTGCTTTGATAAAATCATGGTGGATGCACCATGTTCCGGGGAAGGCATGTTCCGGAAGAATGAAGAGGCCGGAAATGAGTGGAGTCTTGACAATGTGAAACTGTGTGCCGACCGGCAGGACGGCATCTTAGACTGTGCGTATGAGATGTTAAGACCCGGCGGCAGGATGGTATATTCCACCTGCACCTTTGCACCGGAAGAGGATGAAGGGAGCGTGCACCGTTTCTTAGAACGTCATCCGGACTGCCAGATTGCAGAAGGAATTGACAGTGAAGGCTTCATTCATGACAAAGAAGGCTGCATCCGACTGTTTCCGCATAAAATCGAAGGCGAAGGACATTTTGCAGCAGTGATAACGAAAGCAGGCGAAGGTTATGGCGGCTTTGGACTGACGGAAAAGGGCATAAAGGAAAAAGACTGCCCGGAATATCTTTCTTTTGTAAAAGAGAATTTAAAAGAAAAAACTCAGGGAGCAGTGCTTAAATTTGGAGAGCAGCTCTATCTGATGCCGGAAGGATTTCCTGCTTTAAAGGGGCTGAAGGTATTGCGGCCGGGACTGCATCTTGGCACCTTAAAAAAGAACCGTTTTGAACCATCCCATGCACTGGCACTTGCCATGCAGCCACAAGAGGCATTTCATGTTGCCATGCTTTCTTCTGGCAGTCAGGAAATCAGACAGTATCTGATGGGACAGACTTTTTCATGGGGAGGAGAAAAGGGCTGGTATTTAATCTGCGTAGATGGCTACAGCATCGGCTGGGGCAAGCTGGCAGGTGGAATCATGAAGAATCATTATCCGAAAGGGCTTCGTATGGTGGATATTACCTGAAAAGAGAGAATCTGAAAAAAGCTGCTTAAAATAAAACAAAATTAAGGAAATATTAATAAACACCGGGAATATCTGCTTGTGATTTAAAGGAAAATCGAATATGATTATTAAGTCGGAAAAAATGGAAAGTTAGAAAATTATGTGTGAAGAGACAAAGTTGGGAAAATTTTATCAAAAATACATAGCAAAATGGATACCATCATACGGACCACTGCCATTGGCATGGTGTGCCATTTTTAATACCATTATTTATTGGGGCACCCAGAGGCTGATGGCAAATGCAAAGCATTATGACCTGACCAGCAATCTGGACAGGAGCATTCCTTTTGTAAAAGAGTGGATTATTCTGTATGTTTTATTTTTTGCATTCAGTATAATCAATTATATTCTGGTATCGAGAGAAGATAAGGAAACATTTTTCCGTTTTGCAACAGCGGATATGTTGTCAAGAGTAATCTGCTGTATCTTCTTTATATTGCTTCCAACCACGAATATCAGACCGGAAGTGACAGGGCATGATTTCTGCAGCTGGCTGGTGCGTTTTATCTATGCATCGGATGCACCGACGAATCTCTTTCCATCCATCCATTGTCTGGTAAGCTGGTTCTGCTTCATCGGAGTAAGAAAGAGCCGTAAGATACCGGGCTGGTACAAAGGATGTTCTTTTGTGATGGCAGCATTAATTTGTGCATCCACCCAGTTTACCAAACAGCATTATATGATTGATCTGGTAGCAGGCATTTTTCTGGCAGAATTCTGCTGGTTTGTATCAAAGCATACCGGAATGTACCGTCCGGTAATGAAAGTTTTTGATAAAATCGGAAGAAAGATATTCGGGGTGAAGCATTATGATGAGTAAGAAAAAAGGAATACTGAATGCAGTTTTTCTTATTACCGTATTTGCAATTACCATATATGCAATCTTTCATGGACAGGATTTAGGTGAATTGTTCGGGTATATCCGGAATACGGATTACCGGTACTGGCTTGTTGCGGTGGTCTGCGTGGTATTCTTTATCTGCAGTGAATCTGTTATCATATATTATATGATGCGAAGCATCCGGCAGAAGATAAAACTTATGCATTGTTTCCTGTATTCCTTTGTTGGATTCTTTTTCAGCTGTATTACACCATCGGCAACCGGAGGACAGCCGGCACAGATTTATTATATGAAAAAGGATAAGCTGTCCATACCGGTATCGACACTGGTTTTAATGATTGTAACCATTACCTATAAGCTGGTACTTGTGGTACTCGGCACATTGGTTGTAATCATTCGTCCGGCACAGATTATGCATTATCTTGAACCTGTACTGGGATGGTGTTATCTGGGACTTTTATTAAATGTCTTTTGTGTGGCATTTATGATGTTTCTGGTTTTCCATCCGACACTGGCAGCTAATATGATGGATGCCATCATAAGAGGGCTTGGTAAAATTCATCTGATGAAACGTACTGAGTATTACCGGGAAAAAATGGCGAATGCCATGAAGCAGTATCAGGATGTGGCAGGATATTTCCGTACCCATAAATTGGTCGTAACCAATGCATTTTTGATTACCGTAGTACAAAGACTGTTACTCTTTTTTGTAACATATCTGACCTGCCGTTCCTTCGGAATCGATGGAACAGGGATGGTAACCATTGTTGTATTACAGGGAATGATTTCCGTTGCGGTGGATATGCTTCCGTTACCGGGAGGAATGGGAATCAGTGAATCACTGTTTTTATCTATTTTTGCACCAATCTGCGGTACACTGACATTGCCGGCGATGGTGGTAAGCAGGGGACTCAGTTATTACACAGAATTGATTTTAAGCGCAGTTATGACAGCCGTAGCACATTTTACGATAGGAAGACCGCGTAAACAGAAGAGAGAAGAAAGGTAGAAGGAAAATGATAGGTTTTTATGATTATACAGTAGTACTTACATATATTAGTCTGATGTGTTCTGTTTTTGGAATTACTCAGGCAATTGGAGGACATTACAGAACAGCGATTATCTGTCTGGCATTATCCGGATTATTTGATATGTTTGATGGAAAGATTGCAAGAACCAAAAAGAACCGTACTGATGATGAAAAATTATTTGGCGTTCAGATTGATTCCCTTTGCGATGTAGTCTGCTTTGGTGCGTTCCCGGCAGTAATCTGTTATGTGCTTGGCGTAAGAGGTATTCTTGGAACTATTGTTCTGGCATATTATTGTGTCTGCTCCGTGATTCGACTCGGATTCTTCAATGTGTTGGAAACCAACCGCCAGAGAGTAGAAGAGGGTGCCAATAAATATTATCACGGACTGCCGATTACAACGATGGCAATCGTACTGCCACTGGCATTTATGCTGAACTTTGTAATTGCGGAGCGTGAATTCAGTGTGTTACTACTCTTTGTTTTGGCAGTAGTTGGCACATTATTCATTGTAGATTTTAAATTGAGAAAGCCATCTAATGCATTTCTTGCAGTTTTGGTTATCCTTGTGGCATGTGCAGTAATTGCAATCTTCTTATTCTCAAAATATCATATTTCACTGTGCTTTCCGGGACTGGAGAATTCCATTTTAGACCGTCTGATGAGGTAGAAATTGTGTAACATTTCCTGTGATGAGGAAAAATGAGGAGGAAACGAAGATGCGTTGTGTAGACCGGAAGGGAAATGAAATTGGTGAGAATGCAGCACAGGGCAGAGTGTTAAAGGCATTGTATGAGACTGCTGCCGGAAGAATTTTACTTGGAATTCTGGTGAAACCTTTTGTTTCCAAAGCAGGTGGATTCCTTTTGAACCAGCCGGTATCAAAGGCTGCAATTGCACCATTTATAAAAAAGAATCATATAGATATGACAGATTATGAGGAACGGGAATACCGTTCCTATAATGATTTTTTCACCAGGAAAGTCAAGCCGGGACACCGGAAATTTGACCGTGTTAAGGAGAATTTCTGTGCACCCTGCGACAGCAGGCTCAGCATATATCCCATTACAGCAGAGGGAAAAGTCCGCGTCAAGGATACGGAATATACCATGGAGAGTCTTTTCCGCAGCAGGAAAATCGCCCGTCATTATGAGGGCGGAACCCTTTGCATTTTCCGTCTGACGGTAGATGATTATCATCATTACAGCTTTGTGGATGATGGCAGAATGGGGTACATCTATAGGATTCCGGGTGTTTTTCATACGGTAAATCCGCTGGCGGGAGAAATATATCCGATTTATAAGGAAAATACCAGAGAATTTTCTGTGCTGAAAAGTCAGCATTTTGGCAATATTTTAATGATGGAAGTGGGCGCACTTATGGTAGGCAGAATCTGTAATGAGAAAGAAAACTGCCCGGTGCACCGTGGAGAAGAAAAAGGTAAATTTGAATTTGGCGGTTCTACGGTAATTTTGTGCCTGGAAAAAGACAGGGTAGAACTGGACGCAGATATTGTGTATAATTCCAATAAAGGAGTCGAGACGAAAGTCCGGCAGGGGGAAAAGATTGGAAGGATGTCAGAATGGAAGCGCATGAAGTATTAGAACAGGTGAAAAGCGGAAAGATGACTGTAGAAGAAGCGGAGCAGTTTTTTAAAAGGGAACCGTTTGAAGAGATGGGCTATGCAAAGATAGACAGCCATCGGAAAATGCGTTCCGGTTTTGCAGAAGTGGTATTCTGTCAGGGAAAACGGGATGAGTTTCTTCTTGAAATCTTTCAGAGAATATACAAGGATGAAGGCGAGGTCATGGGAACCAGGGCGTCTTTGGCACAGTATGAGCTGTTGCACAAGGAATTACCGCAGGTTACCTATGACCCTGTTTCTCATATATTAAAAATTGAAAAAAAGGATAAAAAACGCAGTGGAATGATAGCGGTATGTACGGCTGGAACGGCAGATATTGCAGTGGCAGAAGAGGCTGCGCAGACGGCAGAGTTTTTCGGAGCCAATGTGGAACGTATTTATGATGTGGGAGTCAGTGGAATTCACCGTCTCCTTTCACGGCTTGAGGTAATCCAGAAAGCCAACTGTGTTGTTGCAGTGGCTGGCATGGAAGGAGCACTGGCAAGTGTTTTAGGCGGACTGGTAAGCAGGCCGGTAATCGGTGTACCAACCTCCGTAGGCTATGGAGCGAATATGGGAGGCATTTCTGCATTGCTTACCATGATTAATTCCTGTGCCAATGGTGTTGCAGTGGTAAATATTGATAATGGTTATGGTGCAGGCTATCTTGCAACACAGATAAACAGACTGGGGGTACATGATGAAGAAGCGTAGTTTATATCTGGACTGCCATACTGGAATCAGTGGTGATATGGTAGTGGCAGCTTTACTGGATGCAGGAGCAGACAGAGAAGTCTTAGAAACTGTTTTAAGGAGCATTCCGGTATCCGGCTTTGGGATTGCAATCAGCAGAGTACAAAAGGCGGCCCTGTCGGCATGTGATTTTAAGGTCATCCTAGATGCCGTCCATGAGAATCATGATCATGATATGAAGTATTTATATGGGAAGAAAGAACCACACGCACATGGAGAGCATTTCCATTCGGAAGAACCACACGCACATGGAGAGCATTTCCATTCGGAAGAATCACACGCACATGAAGAGCATTCCCATTCGGAAGAATCACATACCCATGGGGAACATCATCATCACGAACACCGCGGTCTGACGGAAATTTATTCCATCATCGATGGCACGAATATGCTTGATAGTGCCAGGACACTTGCTAAGAAAATATTCAGGATTTTAGCAGAAGCGGAAGCAAAAGCCCATGGTGTTCCGGTGGAAGAAGTACATTTTCATGAAGTGGGAGCCTTGGATTCAATCGTAGATATTATTGCAGCGGCAGTTTGTGTTGATAATCTTGGAGTAGATGAGGTTATTATTCCTGCCCTGTGGGACGGGGAAGGAACGGTGCGCTGTCAGCATGGAATCCTGCCGGTTCCGGTTCCGGCAGTGACTAACATAGTGATGGAATATGGAATCCTGCTTGGAAAAATCGGTGAACCGGGAGAATATGTGACTCCGACAGGGGCTGCAATTGCAGCGGCTATCTGTACGTCAAGAGAGCTGCCGGAATGTTACCGGATTGTGGGAAACGGACTGGGCGCCGGAAAGCGGGACTATAAGCGGCCGGGACTGCTCCGGGCATTGTTGCTGGAAACAGAAGAACCGGTCTATGAAAGTGATTCTATTTTAAAACTGGAATGTAATATCGATGACTGTACCGGGGAAGCACTGGGCTATGCTATGGAGCTTTTATTGGAAAATGGCGCAAGAGATGTCCATTATATACCGGTCTATATGAAGAAAAACCGCCCGGCATATCAGTTGACAGTAATCTGCAAGAAAGAAGACCGGGAAAAATTAGAAGCAATTATATTTCGTGAGACAACAACCATTGGAATCCGCTATGTAGAAATGGTGCGGACGATTCTGCCAAGAAGGACAGAAAAGCGGCAGACCTCCTATGGTGAGGTGGCGGTTAAAATATGTGAGGGTGAAGGAGAAGTGCGTATTACTCCGGAGTATGAATCCATCCGGGAGGTATGCAGAGAGAGAGGACTTCCTTTTCAGAAGGTATATGATGATGTATTGCAGGAGTTGAAATAAGGATATGAAAAGGATGAGGTTAAAAGGATGCATACAAAAACAGATTTATTAGAGGGTAATATTTTAAAATCTTTGATTTTATTTGCAATTCCACTTATTATTTCCAATTTATTTCAGCAGCTCTATAATGCGGCAGATACCATGATAGTAGGCCATTTTCTGGGTGATGAATCGCTGGCAGCAATCGGTGCATGTGCAGCGGTTTATGAACTGCTGGTAGGATTTGCACTGGGGTTTGGAAATGGACTTAGCATGGTAGTGGCAAGAAGCTTTGGTGTAGGAGATAAAGACTTGTTAAAGCGTGCAGTTGCAGGCTCTTTGGTAATTGGAGCAGCGGTGACGGTTGGTGTAATGCTGATTGCACAGATTGGACTTCGTCCGCTTCTGGTCTTGTTACATACACCATCAGAAATCATTGAGGAATCCTATTCTTATATTTATATTGTAACAATCTGTGTTGGAGTAATGTTTGCATATAATCTGTTGTCCGGATTGCTTCGTGCAATTGGAAACAGTTTTATGCCGCTGGCATTTCTGATTATTTCGTCCGTTATCAATATTGTACTGGATGTTCTTTTTATTACACAGTTTCAGATGGGAATCCGCGGTGCAGCAGTGGCAACGGTGGTAGCACAGGGAATTTCTGCAGTATTATGTGCCATTTATATTATGAAAAAATGTAAGATTTTAATACCGGCACGGGAGCATTTTAAAGTAGATGGACCACTTTACCGGGAACTGACAGGCCAGGGGCTTTCCATGGGCTTTATGTTAGCTATTGTATCTACAGGAACAGTAATCCTGCAATATGCTATCAATCAGCTGGGTTATCTGATTATTGCGGGACATACAGCAGCACGAAAATTAAACAGTTTTTGTTCGTTGCCATTAATGCCACTGGCAATGGCAACAGCAACCTTTGTATCCCAGAACCGGGGAGCAGACCAGCGTGACCGTATCCTTAAGGTAGTACGGTATTCCATGATACTGTCTGTTGGCTGGGCAGTATTTATTACCGTTATTGTTGCATTTGCCGCACCTTCCCTGATTGCATTGCTCTCCGGCTCATCCGAAAGAGTAGTTCTTGAAAATGGTGTCAGATATATCCGTTGGAATACACCGTTTTATTCGGTTCTTGGAATTCTGCTGGTACTTCGAAATGTGTTACAGGGACTTGGTAAAAAGGTAGTGCCACTGGTTTCAAGCATGATAGAGCTGGTAGGAAAAATTGCATTTGTTCTATTGTTTATCCCAATCTTGAAATATTTTGGTGTAATTATCTGTGAGCCGGTTATCTGGTGCCTGATGTGTATACAGCTTGTCATATTTTATTACAGAGATCCGTATATCCGTGGAAAGGAAGAAAAGAAATGAAGCTTGGGATCGTAGGAACAGGAACTATCGTAGAAGAAGTACTTCCGGTATTGCAGCAGGTAAAAGGGCTTTCCTGCTATGGAATTTGTGGAACAAAGCGCAGTGAAGCAAAAGCAGAAAAACTAAAAGAACAGTATCAGATGAAGCTTGCAGTAAGTGATTATGAAAAACTTCTGGATTCGGAAATTGATACCGTCTACATCGCTGTGCCAAATCTTTGGCATTTTGAAATGGCAAGAGAAGCTATCCTCCATGGAAAACATGTTATTGTAGAAAAACCCATGACAGCCAATGAAAGACAGGCAGAGGAGCTTTGTGCCCTGGCAAAGAAGCAGGGAGTATTTTTATTTGAAGCTATTACCACACGGTATCAGTCGAACTATCAGTTTATTAAAGAGCAGTTACCGATGATTGGCAAAATTAAAATGGCAGTCTGCAATTTCAGTCAGTATTCCAGAAAATATGACCGTTTCCAGAATGGAGAAAACATTCCTGTTTTTGATGCAAAGCAGGCAGGTGGAGCTTTGATGGATTTAAACTTATATAATATCCAGTATTTAGAAGGCTTGTTTGGAGAACCGCAGTCTGTGCATTATACCGCAAACATGGAAAAAGGAATTGACACCAGCGGTGTTGCAATTTTATCTTATCCCGGCTTTCAGGCAGTTGCAATAGGCGCAAAGGACTGTCAGGGACAGCCGGAATATCGCATTGAAGGAAGCGAAGGCTACATTGCCCAGAACAGCCCGTGTAATGTCTGCGGCGCAGTGACCATCCATTACCGGGATGGAAGAGAGGTATCCTATGATGGAAATGGAGATGCACACCGGATGTATGCAGAGTTTGTTTCCTTTGTAAATGAGATAGCATCAAAGGACACTGAAACCTGCTACGAAATGCTCGACCACAGCCTTGCGGTCAGCCGGATACTGACCCGGGCAAGAGCGGATGCCGGAATTGTATTTCCGTGTGATGAAAATTAGTCAAGTATGATTTAGTCAATCGTACTTGACTAAATTGTATTTGACGAAGGTAATCCTTTCATCTCCACACTATCTCCATATCTATGTAATAAAATGTAACAAGTTCGTAACAACTTGCGAATGATTACATAGGAAATTGCGAGAAGAGAAAATTATTTGAATTTATTTTAGAAAATGAACAATAGCCAGACAGTCCGGCAAAGTGCGAAGGCATTTTCATGGCTGTTAGGGGCACTTGGAATTTCGTATGGGAACAGGCAACGCCGGTACATGGAAGTACCGGCGAGGCGCAGATGAACATGGATGTGAATTTGCACCGCTTGCCGGATAAAAAGAATACAATCCGAAATTCTTAGTGCCCCTTGCAGACATGATGCGGTCTTTGCATTTGCCGGACTGCCCGGCTATTTTGCAACTTAGCAAAAATAAATAAAATATTTCTTCCACAATACCTGATGATTACATAGGTAAGGAGACAGATATGAAATACAAAACAGTAAAAAAATTATGGCTTGCAGCCGCAATCCTGACAACCACAACTTCATTATGGACCAATGTCAATGCCATGGAGACACCAGCTGCATCCGGTGCAGGCATAATCCTGGCACTGAATGAGCAGCGCATTTTATCTGAGCAGTATGCACTGCAGCAGATACAGACAGGAGCTGGTGAACTGGCAGAAGGTGAAGCAGCAGGCGAAGCAGAAATAAATGATGTGGCAGAACTTTCACTTGGAAATGCAGAAGAGGAAATGCCGGCAGCAGATCAGCCGGAACTTGCGGTTGCAATCGCACCGAATTATGTGAATATTCGAAAAGAACCGTCTACAGAAGGAGAAGTGCTTGGAAAACTTTACCGTAATACGGTAGGTGTGATAGAGGTGGCAGAAGAGGGCTGGTATTATATTACTTCCGGTTCAGTCAGCGGATATGTCAGTGCAGAATATGTCTGTGTGGGAGAAGAAGCAAGAGCACTTGCGGAAGAAATTGGCACACAGCTTGCCCGGGTAACTACAACAACTTTAAAAGTGCGTACGGAAGCATCCACGGAGGCTGCCGTATTAGGACTGGTACCGGGAGGCGATATACTAACGGTAACAGAGATACTGGATGGCTGGTTAAAAGTTGATGCAGAGGAAGGGGAGGGCTATGTAGCGGCAGATTATGTAGAAACCTATACGGAATATCCCCATGCAGAATCTGTTAAGGAAGAAGCAGAACGGTTAGCAAGAGAAGAAGCCGCAAGAAGAGCGGCACAGGAAGCAGAAGCCAGAAGAAAAGCGGCAGAGCAGCAGGCAGCAGCACAAAAGAAGGCAGCAGCGAAGCAGAGCACCAATCATACAACAGCAGGGAATGCAACATCTAAAGCTTCAACATCTGGAAATGCTGCATCCGGAAACAGCGGAACAGGGGCGTCTGCATCTGATGCCGGTTTAGGCAGGCAGATTGCAGATTATGGATTGCAGTTTGTAGGAAATCCATATGTATATGGTGGAACCAGTCTTACAAATGGGGCGGATTGTTCCGGCTTCGTGCAGAGTGTATATAGGAATTTTGGAATTAATCTGCCAAGAACCTCCGGTGAGCAGGGAGCCTGCGGAAGCGCAGTGTCATCTTTGGCAGAGGCACAGCCGGGAGATTTAATCTGGTATTCCGGTCATATCGGAATCTATATCGGAAACGGACAGATTGTGCATGCAAGTTCAGCAAAGACCGGAATTAAAGTATCAAATGCAGGCTACCGGACGATTCTTTCTATTCGAAGAATTGTATAAAGAGAATAAAAATTTTTATCCGTGGAGATACTGACTACAATAGAAAAGAGTATAAATTAGTAGAAAAGATTGTAGCAGGAAGGATAGAAGATATATGGGAACAAAGGGAACCATTATCATTCAGGAGTCAGAAGGAAGGATGCCCCAGGAACTCTGCCAGCAGCTTTTAGAAGAGGGCTACCGCATTGTATACGAAGAAGACAGGCGGGCAGGAAGTCAGATTGAAATTGGAACGGCCTGCATCTTAGAAGTAGACAATCATTGTATCAGAAGAGGCAGGAAAAGGATTCATCTGACACCTAATGAATATAAAATTTTATATACCATGGTGAAATCTCCCCACCGGGTATATAGCAGAAACCAGTTGATTACTTATGCGTTAGAGGATGTTTTTGATGGCTATGACAGAACCATAGATTCCTATATTAAGAGTATCCGGAAGAAAATTGAAAAGAATCCCAGACGGCCGCGTTATATCATAACGGTGCACGGAGTCGGATATAAATATGTTCCATCAGACAGTGAGGGCACTCATGGAGAATAAGAGCCTGGAACAGAGGATGGAAACAGAACCGGTGCATCGTGTGATTTTGTCACTGGCGGCACCTACGGTACTTAGTATGCTGGTAATTTCTGCTTACAGTATCGTGGATACCTTCTTTGTAACAAGACTTGGCAGCAGGGCAACCGGAGCGGTCGGAATTACATTTGCACTGGTGGCATGGATACAGGCAGTGGGCTATACTGTTGGTATGGGAGCGGGAAGCCTTGTTTCAAGGCTCCTTGGAAAGAAAGAAAAAGAGCAGGCAGAGCAGATTGCAAATTCGGCAATTATGTCAGGGCTGCTGCTTGGACTTATAAGTCTGGGGGCAGGTCTGATTTTTTTGACACCTTTGCTGAAGCTTTCCGGTGCAACAACAGAGCTGCTTCCATATGCAAGGGAATATGCCCTCTTTGTATTGCTGTCGGCACCCTTTACCATAGAGACACTGGTACTTGGTACGCTTCTTCGGGCGCAAGGCAGGGCGAAAGCATCCATGGCAGGAATGGTAACCGGTGGAATTCTTGATATTATACTGACACCGGTGTTTCTGTTTGTCTTAAATCTTGGAGTAAAAGGAGCCGCATTAGCGGCATTTATCGGACAGGCAGTGGCAGCGATGGTACTGGGAGGCTGTTTCTGGCATGGCAGAATGAAACTGAATGGAAAGAAACAAAGTAAAAATTTTTTTAAAATAAAGGACTATGGTAGCATTATAAAAAATGGTCTGCCGTCGCTTTGCAGGCAGGGATTTGCCAGCGTGGCAGCTGTATTGTTAAACCGGCAGGCGGTAGGATATGGAGATGCGGCAGTAGCAGCAATGTCTGTAGACGGACGGTTATTTATGGTATTTTTCAGCCTTTTTATCGGATATGGTCAGGGCTTTCAGCCGGTGGCAGGGTATCAGTTTGGAGCTGAAAATAAAAGAAAGTTAAAACAGGCATTTATTTTTACTTTATGGAGCAGCACCATAGCGGCGGCAGGAATCGGTCTGGCAGGATTCCTTTTCGCACCGATGACCATGAGCTTCTTTTTAAAAGAGGATATGGCAGCACAAATCGGCATTTTTACTTTTCGAAGCCAGTGCCTGATTCTTCCACTGATTCCGATAGGAATTTTAAGTAATATGCTGTTTCAGGGAATCGGGCAGCAGGGGAAGGCGGCATTTCTATCAGCGTGCCGTCAGGGAATTGTATTTCTTCCGTTGATTTTCCTTCTACCGGAATGGATCGGACTGGCTGGAGTGGAGATTGCGCAGGCATTGTCAGATGGGTTGACTGCAATCATCAGCATTCCATTTGTGTTTTGTTATTTCCAAAAGAGTGAGAAAAAAAGAACAAAAAAAAAGACCAGTGATGGAAAGCGGCGGCTATGAAGCGCCGTTTGGTCAACTGGTCTACTGAACCATTTCTACCAGATAAGCTAACATGGTAACAGGTTCTTTCTTCTGTGCTTTCATCTCTCTTACATATGCTTCGTATTTTGCTACGAACCTGGAAAGACCCAGCACTGCATCCTGCTCTAAGAACATACAAATCCCTCCTTATGCAATTTATTATCTGAACAAACCTCTTTGTTCGTTTAGTATTATATACTTACCTTTGGTAAATGTCAACAAAAAAGATGTGAAAAAATTGTGTAAAATTACCATAAAAGAAAATTAAGTTTTTGTTAATAAAATGTAAGGAACATTTGGTGTATGATGATAAGGAATGAAATAACAGATAACGCATATAGGAGCAGATAAAAATAAATGAGACAGACCGGAAGAGGAAAGAGAAAAACAGGAAGAAAAAAATATACATATGAGAAACCACATACAGCAGCAGAATACCGGCGCAGAAGAAGACAGCAGCAGGTGCGGATTCAGAGAATGCTGCTGCTTTTAGGAATTGTTCTTGTAGTAATTTTCATATTTGTATTAGGTGGGAAATTGCTCCGATGGATAAGGGGAAAACATTTGGCAGCAGCAGATGTGCCGGCAGCCATTACCAAAGTGGTAGAAAATCCGCCGGATTATGATGTGCAGCTTCTTACGATAAATGATTATTCCAGACCGGGACTTGCAATTGATCAGGTAAATGGCATTGTGGTGCATTATACTGCAAATCCGGGAACCACAGCACAGCAGAACCGTGATTATTTTGAAGGCTTAAAGGACAGCCATGAAACACATGCCAGCAGTCATTTTGTCATCGGACTGGATGGTGAACTGATTCAATGCATCCCATGCAAAGAGATTTCCTATGCATCCAATGACAGGAACAATGATACTATTTCCATCGAATGCTGTATCCCGGACGATACCGGAAGATTCAACGATGCCACCTACCAGACATTAGTGCATCTGGTGGCATGGCTTTGTGGCAGATATGATCTGACCATGGATGATGTCATCCGTCATTATGACGTAACCGGAAAAAACTGTCCGAAATATTATGTGGAACATGAGGATGCCTGGAAACAGTTTAAGGTGGATGTGGCAGATTATATAGAAAAGAATGGAGTTGCCCCGGAAAATCTAAAAAATGATAAGGAGTAAGTCTTGCCAAATCTTCTGATTTCAAGTAATATTAAATCATTGATAGTGGAGAGACGAAAAGTCCACTGGTTGTAAGAAGGAAAAACATGTTAGAAGAGATTTGTAAGGCACTGACCGAAGAGACGAATATACGTGAAAATCTGATAGAATTAAAGAAAAGCATAAAAAATCAGGATGCATTGAAGGAATGGAAAGAATACCATGCAACGCATCCGGTTTTGTATGCTTTTTTGAGTTCCGAAGATGCTAAAATCCGGAAAAATGCAGCACTTATTCTGGGTGAGACAAATGAATCAGGGGCGGCAAAAGCACTGTTTGAGGCATACCAGAGGGAGAATACACGCTTTGTGAAAAGTTCTTATCTTACTGCAATGAATGGACTTGATATAGAGATTTATCAGGACGCATTCGGGAAGCGTTACAAGGAATTGTTAGCAGAAGTTCCGGCAGAAAGCGAAAAGAAGCACAGAACGGAAGAACTGCATGCTCTGGATAAATTGTTAGGTGGGCTGAACCAGAATAAGAAGCATCGTTTTACTGGATATGAAGAAGAGGTAGAAGTGCTTCTGACAACCAATCCTGCATATCGTGAGATTACGGCAGAACAGATAAAAAAAGATCGCCCGGTGCTGGTTCCGGCAGGTGTAAAAGTAAAGACAACACATCTCAGGGATGTGATAAAGATTCGTACTTTCCGGGAGATGCTGTTGCTATTGTCCGGGGGACACCGGATTGCTGCAGAACCGGAAGCGGTAGCAGAGGCATATGCAAAATCAAATCTTATGGAGTTATTAAACAGGCTGCATGAGGGCAATCCACCATTTCGCTTCCGCATGGAAGTAAGGGGCATTGCACCGGAAGAAAAAGGCAGCTTTATCCGGAAAGCGGCAGCAACATTAGAAGATTTAACCGGACATCAGCTGTTAAATACGGTAGATGGCTATGAAATAGAATTGCGGCTTACGAAGAATACGGATGGCACATTATATCCATCCTGTAAATTATTTACGATTCCAATGCGGAGATTTTCTTATCGGAAGGAAGCAGTTGCAGCATCCATTCATCCGGCAAATGCAGCATTATTTATGAAGCTGGCAGAACCTTATCTGAAAAAGGGCGCACAGGTATTGGATCCGTGCTGCGGAGTTGGTACCATGTTAATGGAACGTGACCTTCTTGTGCCGGCGGGAGATATGTACGGACTGGATATTTTTGGAGAGGCTGTGATAAAGGCAAGAGAGAATGCCAAAGCGGCAGGAAGGCAGATTAATTATATTAATCGTGATTTTTTTGATTTTACACATAAATACCTTTTTGATGAAATCATTTCCAATATGCCATTGAGAGGGAAGAAAACAAGAGAAGAACAGGATGCCTTTTACAGTCAGTTCTTTGATTGTGCAGGAAAATTCCTGAAAAATGGTGGTCATATGATTTTATATTCCAATGAGAGCGGCTTTGTAAAGAAACAGCTGCGGAGACATATGGAATATCGTCTATTAGACGAGTTCTGTATACGGGAAAAAGAAGGTTTTTATTTATTTATAGTCGGTAAAAAGGGGTAACAAAAATGAAGCAGAAGTTGGACATGCAGGGGAATAATGAGTTAATGTTTGGAGCGGAATTACTTGACGGAAGAGTGCTTCAGGGATTACAGGACCGTTTCTGTGCCTGTAATAATTTATATTGTGTATGCTTAAGCCAGATGCAGGGGGTTGTGACCAAGGCATATGGTTCCAAGGAAGAACTGAATTATATTCATGAAAAAGTCGGTATGGCACGCCATATTGTGCTGCTGAACAGACTGATTACCTCTGAGATGGAAGATGTAGTGGAAGAACCGCTGGAAGAGGATTATTTGAAAATGAACGGTGTTGCAATCCGTGTAGGCGGTAAGATTGCAGCAATCTGGATTGTCATTGGTGTGCTTTCTGATATAGCCGCACCAGAACAGGAGATTCCGGAGAATATCCAGAAGACTACGACAAAGCAGTATTACAATTCACTTGATTTTTTAACCTATATATCCAAACAGTATTTTGCTACAAAGTTGGATGAGCTTCTGGCACAGGAAGCATTTGCAAAAAACAGGGAAAGCCAGGAGCAGATTAAGACAGAATTACAGCGTACAGAGGTCATGACTTCTATCGTGAAAATGCTGGAGAGTGAAAATGGCTTTTCCAAAATTGCAGACGAAATTCTGACAGATGTATGCAATTATCTGAAAATCAGTAATGCAGCATTGCTCCGTATTAACCGGGATGGCGAGACTGCGGATATGATAAGTGAATGCTGTCTGGAGGAAGAGGATGCATTGATTGCAAAATGCCAGGGCATTTCCACATCAGAATTTCCTTTTACCAATGGCAAGCCTTATATGGTTTCAGCAGATTCCATACTGCCGCCCGCATTTGCACAGTTTTTTGAAAAATGGAATATTCAGGCGGCAATCAGCCTGCCGGTAGAGATTAATGGGGAAGCTGCCATGTATTTATGCTTCTTTGAACTGCGGAAACGCCGTATCTGGGATGTTTCCGATATTAAATTTTTAAATGAAGTAAAACAGATTGTGCAGAGTATTTTGATTAAGCGGATTACAAAGAATTCGCTGGCAAGTTCTTATGCATCCTTAGAGGCAATCCTTGAAAATGTAGGCTGTGGAATCTGTGTAAGGGATATGCTTTCGGAGAAGATTCTTTATACGAACCAGCAGTTTCACAGGTTATTTGCAGATGGCCGGTTTGAAAAGCAGCAGGATGAGATTTTCCGTTCCGGTAATAAGCGTTATGGAAATGGTAATTTTGTAGAATATTATTCCAAAGAGGATAACCGGTATTTTGACATTTATCATACTCAGATTAACTGGGTGGATGGCAGAAGGGTTATGCTGCTGACGGTTTATGATGTGACGGATAAAAAGCTTTATCAGCAGAAGATTGAACGCCAGGCGAATAATGATTTCCTGACGGGACTTTATAACAGAATGCGTTGTGAGCATGATGTGGAAATCTATATCCAGAGAGCCAGGGAACAGGGTGGCAAGGGAGCACTCTGCTATATTGACCTGGATGACTTTAAGCATATTAATGATGGTCTGGGACATCAGTATGGGGATATTCTGCTGCAGACGATTTCAAGAAGCCTGCAGGGAGTGACCGGACTGGATTCTACCTGCTACCGCATGGGTGGTGATGAGTTTATCATCATTGTTAATCAGGAAGAATATCAGCGTCTGGATGAGATTTTAACAGAGATTAGGAATATTTTCTCCAAGCCGTGGTTCTTAAAAGGTGGAGATTACTACTGTACCATGAGTATGGGGGTGGTACGTTTCCCGGATGACGGAGACAATGTACAGGAATTAATCAAAAAAGCAGATATTGCTTTATACGAAGCAAAAAAAGGCGGTAAAAACCGTATAGAATTCTATGATGAGAATGTAGAAGCAACATCCTTTAAGCGGCTTGATTTAGAGAAGAATATGCGTTATGCCACTACAAATTCCTGCCAGGAATTTGAGGTGTATTATCAGCCGATTGTGGATATTTCCAGACCGGGAGACCCATGTAGTGGAGCAGAGGCACTTATCCGCTGGAATTCCGAGGCAATGGGGATGATTTCCCCGTCTGAATTTATTCCACTGGCAGAATATTTAGGACTTATCAATCCAATCGGAAGCTTTGCATTGAAAGAAGCCTGCCACCGTTGTAAATACTGGAATGACATGGGACATCCGGAGTATCATGTCAATGTAAATCTTTCGGTGGTACAGCTATTGCAGAATGATATGAAAGAAAAAGTCAGGGAAGTGTTGGAAGAGACAAAGATGGATCCGGCAAACCTTACCCTTGAAGTAACAGAGAGCCTTGCAATTAACGATATGAAGCGTATGAAGAGGATTCTTTCGGATATCAAGAGCCTTGGAGTAAAGGTTGCACTGGACGATTTTGGAACAGGTTATTCTTCCTTGAACCATATCCGTGAGCTGCCGATTGACATTATCAAGATAGACCGCTGCTTTATCATTGACATTGGAAAAGATGAGTATGCAGAGGCCTTTGTAAAGATGGTATCAGAACTGGCAGAGACCATCGGAGTACGGATTTGTGTAGAGGGGGTAGAGGAAACGGAACAGGTGGAGAAGCTCCGCAGCATGAAGGTGCAGTATATTCAGGGTTATTATTATGGTAAGCCAATGCGTGCAGAGGACTTTGAAAAGAAGTATCTGTAGAAATAAAAGAATGAGTAAAAAGCTGATGGAAGGAAAGCTTTTTACTCATTTTAAGTTTAGCAGTCTATCTCCAGTTCTACCGGACAATGGTCGGAACCAGGAACTTCCGTATGAATGGCAGCTCCCTTTAACTTCTCTTTTAAGGACTGGGAAACCAGAAAATAATCAATACGCCATCCGGCATTCTTTTCCCTTGCGTGGAAACGGTAGGACCACCAGGAGTAGATGCCTTCCTGCTCCGGGTAGAAATAACGGAAGGTATCGATAAAACCATTCTCTAAAAGAACAGAGAATTTTTCCCGTTCTTCATCTGTAAATCCGGCATTTTTACGGTTGGTTTTCGGATTCTTCAAATCAATTTCTTTGTGGGCAACATTCAGGTCACCGCAGAAAATAACCGGTTTCTTTTCTTCTAATCCCTTTAAATACTGTAAAAAAGCATCTTCCCATTCCATACGGTAGGAAAGCCTTGCCAGTTCGCTCTGGGAGTTTGGTGTGTAGCAGGTAATGAGATAGTAGTTTTCATATTCTAATGTGATAACACGTCCTTCTTCATCATGCTCCGGGATGCCAATGCCATAGCTTACAGAAAGAGGTTCCTTTTTGGTAAAGATGGCAGTGCCGGAATAGCCTTTTTTCTTCGCATAATTCCAGTACTGGTAATAGCCCGGAAGGGAAAGGTCAATCTGTCCTTCCTGCAGTTTAGTCTCCTGAATACAGAATGCATCTGCATTGATTCCATGGAAGAAATCTAAAAATCCTTTATTGACACAGGCACGTAAGCCATTTACATTCCAGGAAATAAATTTCATAGTGAGTCTCCTTTTTATTGATACATATCGGTGATTGCGAAAAAGCGGTGTTTTATTTGAAAAGGTCTGTATTCGAAGAATTGGTGGCTTATGTGATGTGAAATGCCAGCAATTCTTAGCTGCATATTTTTCTTGATGGTAAACTGTCTTTCCGTTGCTTTGACCGGATGCCGTCACTGTCTGCCGGGTGCGGATGCCACATAATAACTGCAAGGGGCACTAAGAATTTCGAGACATATTTTGTCAGAATCGGCAACCGGCACAAATTCACATCCATGTTCATATGTGCCTCGCTGGCACTTCCCTGTGCCAGCGTTGCCGGGTGCCGGACGAAATTCCAAGTGCCCCTAACAGCCATTAAAAGGCATCCGTACTCCGGCGGACAGTACCGGCATCTTGTCAAACATTGGAAAGACTGCTTTCTATCACAAAAAGAAAAATATGCAGCTTAGAACTGCGGTATTTCATGTCAAAGCCACCGGTACTTCAAATACAGCCTTTTGAAATAATAATTTCTTTTCGCAATCACATATTTGTTTCATTATACCCATTAGACTGGATATTCTTCAAGAAAAATATTATACTATTTTTATATATAAAAATGCAACGTATTATGGAGTTATAAGCGAAGGAGGACATGCGATGTTAGAGAAGGTAGATTTAAACCGGAAGATGGGGAAAAAGGAATATAAGGAGTGGATGGACGATTTGCAGCCAAAGTTATCCTATCTGCAGAGAGCCTGTAAGGAACAGAAGATTCCGGTCATGATTGTATTTGAGGGATTTGGTGCAGCAGGAAAAGGAACATTGATTAATAAAATCATTGAGCCTTTAGACCCGAGGGGATTTTCCGTTTATGCTACCGCAGTGGAGACCAAGGAAGAGAAAATGCATCCGTTTCTGTGGCGTTTCTGGACGAAGATTCCATCCCAGGGAAGAATTGCAATTTTTGACAGAAGCTGGTACCGGAGAGTGTTGGTGGACCGCTTTGACGGTGTGACCACAAAGGAGCAGCTTGATTATGCATTTGGAGAAATCTGTTCCTTTGAAAAACAATTAACGGATGATGGTATGGTAATTATCAAACTGTTTGCAGATGTGTCAAAGAAGGAGCAGAAGAAGCGTTTTGATAAGCTTCTGGAAGATAAGAAGACTGCATGGCGGGTAACAAAGGACGATTTGGCGAGAAATAAGCATTATGAAGAATATCTTGCCATGAATGAAGAAATGCTGGAAAAGACGGATTCTGAATATGCACCGTGGCATATTTTAGAATGTACCGACCGGGAATATGCAGCAGCAAAGATGACGGAAATCGTAGTTTCTGTGTTGGAGCAGGCAATCGCAGATAAGAAAGCCGAACAGGAGAAGAGGGAGCAGGAGAAAACAAAGGCGCAGGAAATAAAACAGGAAAAGGATACTTTGCAGGAAGCAGGAGCCGCATCACAAAAGGAGCAGGTACTTAAGAGCTCCGTACTGGCTGGAGTTGACCTTTCAAAGAAGATGGAAAAAGAAGAGTACAAAAAAGAACTTGCACGTCTTCAGGCAAGACTTTCCGAGCTTCATAATGAACTTTATAAATACCGGATTCCGGTGGTGCTGGCATTTGAAGGCTGGGATGCCGGTGGAAAAGGCGGAGCCATTAAACGGCTGACCCAGGCATTGGATCCAAGGGGCTATCAGGTAAATCCGGTGGCAGCACCCAATGATGCAGAAAAAACACATCATTATCTGTGGCGTTTCTGGAAACAGTTTCCAAAGGATGGTCATGTGGCAATATTTGACCGTTCCTGGTATGGCCGCGTTATGGTTGAGAGAATCGAAGGCTTCTGTCAGGAAGAGGAATGGAAGCGTGCTTACCATGAGATGAACGAAATGGAAGAGCAGCTGGCGCATCATGGAACCATTGTTTTAAAATTCTGGATGCACATTGATAAGGATGAGCAGGAGCGTCGTTTTAAGGAACGTATGGAAAATCCGGCAAAGCAGTGGAAGATTACCGATGAGGACTGGCGCAACCGTGAGAAATGGGATGCTTATGAAAAGGCAGTGGATGAAATGCTGATTCGTACCTCTACCACTTATGCACCATGGATTTTAGTAGAGGCAGACTGCAAGTATTATGCCAGAATTAAAGTACTTCGTACGGTGGTAGAAGCAATTGAGAAGCGTCTGAAAGAAGAAAAAGAACGGAAATAATTACCACTTGGTTCGTATTTCTTACCACTTATTCCAAAGGCATTTACAGAAAAATGTGTTTGTGTATAATGAGTGACATACACCATGGCCGATACTTGGCGCAGCACTGCTTTTGTCCATAGGCTTTGATAGCATGAAAGTGTATTTTGATAATGCGATGATGCAGCAGCCACAGGCAACGATTTATCTGGATGCATCCTTTTCCGGCGTAACAATTATATATGTATAAGAAATAGCATAGAGAAAGCTGTCAGCAAAATTTTGCTGGCAGCTTTCTCTAATGTATTTTATGCCTGTGTGCCCGGAAGCCGGAGGCTTGATTTCATCAGCAGGGCTGCAATTGCGGCAGTGAGAATTTCCGTAATCCAGAAAGCATGGAATACGCACTGTGGACCAAAGGCTTTACAGAGAACAAATGCAAGCGGAATGATAAAAAGGATATAACGGAGCAGTGAAATAATTAAGGATTGTCCGCCCTTTGAAAGCCCTTCCAAAGCACCGGAGGCAGTAATGGATACGGTGGAAATCAGGAAACCACAGCAGATAATCCGAAGGGCATTGCTTCCCACGGAAATTGTGGTGGCATTGTCTGTAAACATTCCGATAAGGTAAGGTGATGCAGTAAAGCAGATAATCATACCAAGAAGCATAATGACACCGTTCATACAGAGGGTAAGATGATAGATTTTCTTCACACGCTTGATTTCACCGGCACCATAATTGAAGCCCACCAGCGGACGCATCCCCTGGATAATTCCATTGGCAGGAAGGTAGAGGAAGGTCTGCAGTTTGTAATAGATTCCGACGACTACCACATAACACTGGTCATATGCGGCAAGGAGTCCGTTTAAAAATGAGATCAGTAAGGACGGCAGAGCCAGATTTAAGATGGAAGGAATGCCGATACCATATAATTTCAAATCAAGATGTTTGTCCCGGATAAGATATTTTCGACTAATCCGTACACTGATTGGGCGCAGAAAATAGGCAAAGAGATAAAAAATAAGAGTCAGCAGCTGTCCGATACCGGTGGCAAGGGCAGCTCCGCGCATTCCCATTTTCGGGAAGAAGCCAATTCCGAAAATCAAAAGCGGGTCTAAAATGATATTGGCAATACAGCCTAGCATCAGTCCAATCATGGAGACATTCATTCTGCCGACAGACTGAAAGACCTTTTCAAAGGTTAAATTCATCATAATAATGATACTGAATACAAATACAATATTTGCATATTCTACACCTGACTTAAGAACATTACTGTCAGTGGTAAAGCGGCTTAAAAACGTAGGAATCAGGGCAATGCTTCCAATCGTTAAAATGACACCATGCAAAATAGAAAAGAAGAACCCATGGGTTGCAGCAATATTGGCTTTTTCCCCTTCTTTTGCACCAAGGTGAAAAGAAATTAAAGCATTAATTCCTACACCAAATCCAATTGCCACAGCATTGATAAAATTCTGCACCGGATAGACCAGGGAAAGGGCAGTCATGGCATCTTCACTGATTTTAGCCACAAACAGACTGTCTATAATATTATAAAGAGAATTTACCAGCATGGAGATAACCATAGGAAGTGCCATGGTAGTCAACAGTGGTAAAATCGGTTTTTCTTTCATAAAATCTTCATTCATAATAATTGCTCCTTTTTTCTTTTTTCTCACTAATCCAAAGTGTGAGAAAGAACAAAGAATGTGCCTTGGCACATTCTCGCACCTGCGGCGGTTGCTTGCGACATCTACCTTATACGCCGCAGTGTGCATCCTCGCGGAGCGTTTTTTACTTTACAGGAAAGCAATTTCCTGTAAAGTAAAAAACGCCACACAATTATCACAAGGATAATTGTGTGGCGAAAAGTAGTCAGACTAGAAAAATCCACACCAGTTTTAGCGTTATGAAAATAGCATAAATCATAGGAAAAGTCAAGATAATATCATAGAGCGGAAGAAGATGGCTTGAATATGAATTGGAACATTCAATAGAAAAATGATTGACAAATACCCTATGGGGGTATAATATAAGCATACCGGTAGGGGGTATATGACTATCGGGAAATGTGTATTGGAATGTGAAGATAGAAGGGAGCCTGACTATGGCAGAAGAAAAAGAGATGTGTTCATCCTGCTGCGAACGGAAGAAGCACAGACAGGAAGCAGAATATCAGGATTTATTAAAACGCTTGAACCGGATTGAAGGACAGGTGCGGGGTGTAAAGAAAATGTTGGAAGAAGACCGTTACTGTGTGGATATTTTAACGCAGGTGTCTGCAATTAATTCTGCACTGAACTCCTTTAATAAAGTGTTGTTAGCGGAGCATATCAAATCCTGTGTGGTGGATGACATCCGTGCCGGAAAGGAAGAAGCGGTGGATGAGCTTTGTGCGACCCTTCAGAAACTGATGAAATAGAGGAGGACAAAAGTGTGAAACAGGAACGTTATGAAGTCACAGGTATGACGTGTTCTGCATGCTCTTCCCGTGTGGAAAAGTGTGTGTCAAAGATTGACGGAGTGGAAAATGTATCCGTAAATCTGCTGACCAACAGTATGCAGGTGTCCTATGACGAGAATAAGGTCAATGAAGATATCATTGTATCAGAAGTAGAGAAGGCAGGTTATGGTGCTGCACTGGCAAATGCCGGAGATGAGAAACGTACCGGCAAAGGGAAAAGGATAAATAAGGCAGAGCAGGAAATTCATGAGATGAAAATCCGTCTGATCTGGTCTGTTATTTTTCTGATTCCGATGATGTATATTTCCATGCACCATATGTTTTATGAATGGTTTGGAATTCCGGTACCGGGATTTATCAAGGCTGCATTTCACGGAGATGAGAATGCACTGGCATTTTCCTTTTCCCAGTTTTTATTGCTGCTTCCGATTATGTATCTGAACCGGAAATATTTTATTGTAGGATTTAAGAATCTTTTTGTACACAGAAGCCCGAATATGGATTCGCTGATTGCACTTGGGGCATCGGCTTCCGTTATCTATGGTGTATTTGCCATTTTCCGGATTGGTTATGGCCTGGGACATCAAGATATGGCACTGGTAAGCCGGTACAGCATGGATATTTATTTTGAGTCTGCAGGAATGATTCTGACTTTGATTACTGTTGGAAAATATTTAGAGAGCCGTTCCAAAGGAAAGACCAGTGAAGCTATTGAGAAGCTGATGGACTTGGCTCCGAAGCAGGCAAAGGTCTTAAGAGATGGCAAAGAAGTTACGGTTCCGGCAGAGGAACTGGTAAAAGGTGATTTGGTGCTGGTTCGTCCCGGTGAAACCGTTCCGGTGGACGGAGTGATTGAAGAGGGACAGTCAAGCCTCGATGAATCTGCCATTACAGGGGAGAGCATTCCGGTATATAAGGAAGTGGGAGATACTGCAATTTCCGCAACGATTAACCAGAATGGTTTCTTGAAAATCCGTGCATCCAAAGTCGGAGAAGATACCACCATCAGCCAGATTATTCATCTGGTGGAAGAAGCTGGCTCCAGTAAAGCACCGATTGCCAAGATGGCAGATAAGATTGCAGGAGTCTTTGTGCCGGTGGTTATTACAATTGCCGTGATTGCTGCAATCATCTGGCTCATCAGTGGGGCAACCTTTGAATTTGCACTTTCTATTGGAATCGCGGTGCTGGTTGTTTCCTGTCCGTGTGCCCTTGGACTTGCGACACCGGTAGCTATTATGGTAGGAACCGGAAAAGGTGCAGAAAACGGAATCCTGATTAAGTCCGGCGAAGCACTGGAAACGGCGCACAGTATCGATACCGTAGTTATGGATAAGACCGGAACCATAACAGAAGGTAAGCCAAGAGTTACAGATGTGAGTGTTGGAACCACAGAATTAAACGAAAAAGAATTTGTGGCAATTGCAGCAGGCGTTGAGCAGGGAAGCGGGCATCCGCTGGCACAGGCAATTCTGCAGTATGCGAAAGAGCAGGAGATTATGCCCCTTGCCATGAAAAATTTTAAGACAATTCTGGGCAGAGGAATTGAGGCTGAAGACGAAAATGCATCTTATTATGCGGGAAACGAAGCCTTTATGAAAGAAAAGGGAGTGTCATTGGATGACCTTGGAGATACTCTGGACAAGCTGGCAGAAGAAGGAAAGACTCCATTAATCTTTGCGAAAAATAACAGCCTTCTGGGTATCATTGCAGCAGCAGATGTGGAAAAGAAAACCAGCCGCTATGCCATTGAAGCATTCCGTAAGATGCACATTGAGGTAGTAATGCTGACCGGAGACCATAAACGTACCGCCGAAGCCATTCGTAAGAAGCTTGGAATTCCAAAAGTAATTGCAGAAGTATTGCCGGAGGATAAGGAACGGCATATTGCCAAACTGCAGCAGCAGGGACATAAGGTTGCCATGATTGGAGACGGAATCAATGATGCACCGGCACTGGCAAGAGCCGATGTAGGAATTGCCATTGGAGCAGGAACAGATGTGGCAATCGAAAGTGCAGATGCGGTACTGATGCGGAATGATCTGATGGATGCCGTAACAGCCATCCGGTTAAGTAAAGCGGTTATCCGCAATATCAAGGAGAACCTGTTCTGGGCATTCTTCTATAACAGCATTGGAATTCCACTGGCAGCAGGCGCTTTATACCCGGCATTTCATATTAAATTAAATCCGATGTTCGGTGCAGCAGCAATGAGCTTAAGCAGCGTTTGTGTAGTATGCAATGCTCTCCGGTTAAAGCTTTTTAAACCGCAGCGATTAGAGCAGACAGCAGGAAATGTGGCAGAACAGATAGTGGAAAAAGCAGCAGGAAGTCAGATAGAACAGTCAGCAGAAAAAGTGACAGATAATAATGAAAATGATAAGGAGGATAATAAAATGAAAGAAACACTTAAAATTGAAGGAATGATGTGTGAACACTGTAAGAAACATGTGGAAGAAGCATTAAATGCCATGGAAGGAGTAAAGGCAGCTGTCAACCTTGAGACAAAGAGTGCTGAAGTAACCATGGACAAAGAGATTCCGGATGCAGCATTTGCAGAAGTGATTGAAAAAGCAGGATATCAGCTTACCGGTGTTGAAAAATAACAAAATAACGTTATAAAAATCAAAAAAAATTAGGAAAAATGCAAGAAAAAATTCCCTTATGCTATAAAGTTATGTTATAATAAGCATAATTGAAACAACATGGGCGAAGGCAGAGGGAAGAAGTTAGGAGGACGGTTCCCGCAAAAGGAGCCGTCCTCTTTTACTTTACAGGAAATTGCTTTCCTGTAAAGTAAAAAACGCTCCGCGAGGATGCGCACTGCGGCGTATAAGGTAGATGTCGCAAGCGACCGCCGCAGGCGCGAGAATGTGCCAAGGCACATTCTTTATTCTGCGAGTAGCGAAAAAACCACAGCACATGATGGACAGACAGGAGGAACAGTTTTTATGTGGTCATATGACAGTGTATTTTATCAGATTTCAACATTGGGATTTTGCGGGGCACCAACAGAAAATGATGGTGTTCTGGCTCATCGGATAAAGAAAGTGGAAGACTGGATTCCGCATATGGTAAAGCTTGGAGTGGATGCAATATATTTCTGTCCGGTTTTTGAATCAGACCGTCACGGTTATGATACCAGGGATTATACAAAGTTAGATGTAAGACTTGGAACCAATGAGGACTTTAAAGAAGTATGTGGAAAATTACATGACAACAATATCAAAGTAGTGTTGGACGGAGTGTTTAACCATGTGGGAAGAGGCTTCTTTGCATTTCAGGATTTACTGAAAAACAGAGAGAATTCTCCATATAAGGACTGGTTCACAAATGTGAATTTTGGCTGGAATAATAATTATAACGACGGACTTTCCTATGAAGGCTGGGAAGGACATAATGAGCTGGTAAAACTGAATTTGCGGAATGAAGAAGTAATCCGGCATATCTTTTCAGCAGTAGAAGGATGGATAAAAGAATTTGATATTGACGGACTGCGTCTGGATGTTGCGTACAGTCTGGATATGGATTTTGTAAGAAGATTACGTCAGTTCGTAGATTCGAAAAAGGATGATTTTTATCTCCTGGGCGAGATGATTCATGGTGATTATAACCGTCTTTTGGATGAACAGAATATGTTGCATAGTGTAACAAATTATCAGGCATATAAGGGAATGTGGTCCAGCTTTAATGACCGCAACCTCTTTGAAATCAATTATACCCTGGAGCAGCATTTCTGCGGAATGTATCAGGGCAGGCATCTTTTGAATTTCCTGGATAATCATGATGTGAACCGTCTGGCAAGCACTTTAAGGGAAAAAGAACATCTTCCACTGGTATATGCAATGCTGTTTGCAATTCCTGGCATCCCATGTGTCTACTATGGAAGTGAATGGGCTGCAGAAGGAAAGAAAGAAAATGGTGGGGATGAAGCACTCCGTCCGTCTTTTGAAGCACCGGAATGGAATGAACTTACCGATTATATTTCCAGACTGGCGAAGGTTCATAAATCGGAAAAAACACTTTGCTATGGCAGCTACCGCAAGGTATTCTTAACAAACCGGCAGATTGTATTTGAGAGAAGCTTTGATGGTGAGCGGATTCTTGTAGCAATCAATCTGGAAGAGAATCCCTTCCATGCATCCTTTGATGCAGGAGCAGCAGAAGCAGTTGACCTGCTGACCGGAGAAAAAGCGGTATTTCAGGGTGGTCTCGATATGCCGGCATTTTCCGCAGCTTATTTAAAGATAACCGGATAAAAAGACAATGCATAAGAATAAGAGATAAGAGCTATAAGGAGGAAGAGCAGTAATGGCAGAGAAACGTAAATCTTCAGAAAAAAATAATATAGGAAAGAAACTGGCAATTGGATTAATTGCAGTAATTTCACTTCCGATTCTTCTGGTTGGACTTGCCGGAATTATCATAATGCATCTGGTACAGAATACAGCATTAAATGCAGGTGTGGGAACGATTATTTTAATTGTGGTTTTAGCGGTATTTGTGGCAGGTTCCCTGTGGCTTGCAGTAGCAATTGCCGGAAAACTGAAAGCTGTAATTGGCAGTATGGATAAGATTGCGGATGGAAGCCTTCAGTTAGAAGAACCAAAACATAATGAAAAAAATGATGAAATCAGCAAATTATTAGGCTCTGCCAATGATATGGTAAGAAGTTTTGCACAGATTGTGACCGGAATCCGTAGAGCCAGCAGGGAATTAAGCGAACTGTCTACGACATTCAGCCAGTCCTTTGACACTATGAATGAAGCGTTGGATCAGGTGAGCGGTGAAGTCGCTTCCATTACAGATAATACCGTTTCACAGGCAGAGAAAACACAGCATGTACAGCAGAAAGTAGCAGAAATCGGCAATGCCATTGAAGTAATTGCCAGCAATATTACACTTCTTTCAGACAGTGCATTAAAAATGAAAGACTGCAATGAATCAGCAGAGGTGATTATGCAGCAGCTGGTGGAAATCAGCAGACAGAACAGGCAGTCTATTGATGAAGTGCAGAGCCAGACAGACAGAACCAATCAGTCTGCCTTACAGATTCGTACTGCAACAGAGATTATTGCAGGAATTGCAAGCCAGACGAATCTGCTTGCTTTAAATGCAAGTATTGAAGCTGCACGGGCAGGAGAACAGGGAAAAGGATTTGCCGTAGTTGCAGAAGAAATCCGTACCTTGGCAGACCAGTCCAGAGAGTCTTCAGAGCAGATTAATAAAATTGTTAATGAACTGATTGATAATTCTAATGTCAGTGTAGAGATTACCGGAAAAGTATCAGAAGCATTTGAACAGCAGAATGCAAAGATTCGTGAGACAGAGACAATCTTTACTGCACTGAATCATGAAATTGAAAGTGTCAGCACTTCTATTCAGGGAATCAATTCAGAAGTCGGTGGCTTGAATGAACATAAGAGTGCCATTGAAGAGAAAATGGATTCGCTTGCTGCAGCAGCAGAGACAAATACAACAAGTGCCAGAGATACATCTGAGGCAATGAACGAGTTTGAAGCTTTGGTAGAAGAATGTAAGAATGCAACTGCCAGAATTACTTCTGTAGTAGCAGAACTGGATGAAAATATCCGTAAGTTTAACGTTTCTTCCATGAAAGAAGAAGTAGAGAAAAACATGATGTAATAAACGGTATACAATTGCAAAGAGAAGGGTATTCCACAGGCCGAAGGAGTGCATATGGAATACCCTTTTGTGTATCTTTAAGGAGATTAAAATGAAAACAGAGATTTATACGATACCAATACAGGATGCATTTGCAGAGGAAAGCGAATGTCCGGTCTGCAGAATGTATCAGAAATTAGAAGAAAATGCTATCAATTATACCATTGGACCGGGTGCAAGTTACATGGAGGAAGATATCCGGGAGCAGAGCGATGAACAGGGCTTCTGTCAGAAGCATTTGGAAATGTTATATGAATATCCGAATAAATTAGGACTTGCCATGATGTTAAAGACCCATATGGATAAGACAGCTAAGGAGTTAAAAAAAGCAATGAAAGCACCACTGCCTCAGGCAGCCGTACTTTTCAGGAAAAAGAGCCAGATGGTCCATCCGGTGATTACCTTTGTGGAAGAAAAAGAGAAAAAGTGCTTTGTGTGTGATTACATTAATCACAGCTTTACAAATTATATCAATACCATTTACTATTTATATGAAAAAGAAGAAGACTTCCGCAAACAGTTTGCAGCATCCAAAGGCTTTTGTGTAAATCATTATAAAGTTCTGTTTTCCGGTGCCCCGGAATATATGGGTAAGAAATACCTGAATGAATTTCTGATGACTTTAAATGAGACTTTTATTAACGGATATGAGAGGGTGCGGGATGATTTAGAATGGTTCATCTGTAAGAATGATTACCGTTATAAGGAGCAGCCTTGGAAGAATGCAAGGGATGCACTGCAGAGAGGACTGGTAAAGGCAGGAAGTATCATGGAGGCAGAAGAAAAGAAGGAATAGGTAGAGGTAATAAAAGAAAAGGGGATAGAAGAAGACGTAAGAGCAACAGGTAAATAAAAACAGGAAAGAGAGGTATTTATGACAAGTTATATTTTACTGGTAGCAGCAGTGATTTTATTGTGCCTGTCATTGAATAAAATGTCCAACAAACTGGGAATTCCAATGCTGTTGGCATATATTCTTCTCGGCATGATGTTTGGAACAGATGGAATTTTAAAGATTCCTTTTGATAATTTTACGATTGCCGAACAGATTTGTACGGTGTCCTTAATCTTTATCATGTTTTACGGTGGATTTGGAACCAACTGGAAACAGGCAAAGCCGGTGGCTGGTAAAGCAGTATTATTATCAACAGTGGGTGTTATACTGACCGCAGTAACAACCGGAGCATTCTGTCATTTTATATTGAAAATGGATTTCTGGGAAAGTATGCTGATTGGCTCTGTAATCAGTTCTACGGATGCGGCATCGGTCTTTTCAATCCTTCGTTCCAGACGGCTGAATCTTAAGAACAATACTGCATCCATGTTGGAGGTGGAAAGTGGTAGTAATGACCCATGTTCTTATATGCTGACCGTAATTATATTAACAATAATGAGCGGAGAATTAAGTGGTTCTTCGCTGGTTGTCATGATATTCTCGCAGATTATTTTTGGCATATTAGTGGGGGTAGTTGTGGCACTGGCAGCAGCATTTATTTTAAAAAAAGTGAATTTTGCAACGGATGGATTTGATACGATATTTGTATTCAGTATGGCACTGGTATCCTACGCCGGAGCATCCATGATAAATGGAAATGGTTATCTGGCAGCATACATTGCCGGAATTATCCTTGGCAACACTCCACTTCATCACAAAAAATCACTGGTGCATTTCTTTGATGGAATCACCGGATTGATGCAGATGCTGATTTTCTTCCTGCTTGGTCTGCTGGCATATCCATCCCAGTTGCCGAAGATACTGCCGATTGCACTGGCAATTGCAGTATTTTTAACATTTGTGGCAAGACCGGTTTCTGTATTTGCTATCCTGATGCCATTCCGCTGTCCGGTAAAGCAGCAGCTTCTGGTGTCCTGGGCGGGACTTCGTGGAGCGGCATCCATAGTATTTGCAATTATGGCAACAGTAAGCCCGGCATATACGAAAAATGATTTGTTCCACATAGTTATTTTCATTGTCCTGTTCTCTATCAGTATTCAGGGTACACTGCTTGGACTGGTGGCAAAGAAGCTTGACATGATAGACGAAAATGGCAACGTCATGAAGACCTTCAGTGACTACTCCGATGAAATGCCGGTGGAGTTTGTTAAAATCAGCATCAAAGCAGGACATCCATGGGAGAACCGCAAGATAAAAGACCTTACTTCCCTGCCGGATTTATTACTGGTGCTGATTCTAAGAGGCGAGGAGCGTATCATTCCAAATGGCAACACGGTAGTGCTTGCCGGAGACAAGATTGTCTTAAGTGCTTTATCTCCGGAAGAAAATCTTGGCATCTGTCTGACAGAAATCCCAATCGAAAAAGACAGCAAGTGGATTGGAAAGCCATTATCCAGAATAAAACTGGGAGAAGAGAAGCTGGTTCTTGTTCTAAAGCGGAATGAGAAGGTTGTGATACCGAACGGAAATACTGTGATTCGTGAAAATGATGTGCTGGTAATCAGCCAGTTATAGATATGTTTTTTTTTGAATCTTGAAGAATAGCAGGAGTGTTCGCCGAAGTGCAGATGCATTTTAAGGGCTGTTAAGGGCACTTGGAATTTCGTTAGATATTAGGCAATGCCGGCACAAGGATGTGCCGGCAAGGTGCATAGGAACATGGATGTGACTTTGCACCGGTTGCCGGATATAAAAATGATTTTTCGAAATTCTTAGTGCCCTTTACAGCACTTAGACAGCATCTGTATTCGGTGAAGAGTACTGCTATTTTTAAAAATTTAAAAATATATGCAACAGAATGAAATTCAGCGACACTATATATATGAGACCGGTCAAAGGAAAGGACTTAGGAAGGTATAGGGTGAGCATATGGAGCAGGAACTGCAGCTGGTGCGCAGGGCACAAAGTGGGGATACCGGTGCATTTGCACAATTATATGAAGGAGTTTATCAGGACTTGTATCGCTTTGCGTTATATGTGCTGAAGCATCCACAGGATGCACAGGATGTGGTCAGCGATACCGTGACAGATGCATTTGCACAAATCGCGGAGCTTCGAAAGACAGAAGCGTTCCGGGCGTGGATATTCCGTATTTTAAGTAATAAGTGCAAACGTAAATTAAAAGAGTATGCAACCCGTCCGGAAGAGCTGACACCGGAGCTTTTAGAGCATCTGGGAAAATCCGGAATGGATGAGCATGCAGCAGTCCGGAGCCTGTTCTTTGAGCTGCCTTCCGAGGAACGAATGATTATCGCCATGCATTTATTCTGTGGGTATAGCAGTAAGGAAATCGGAAAACTGTTAGACCTTAACGAAAATACCGTCCGCTCAAAAGAGAGCCGGGGAATAAAGAAAATGGTGGAGAAATATTGGAAGTGAGAAACGAAAGATATGCAAAAAGTCTGGAAAACAACAGAAAATTCAGATGAGATGGAGGTGCCGGTATGAATGAACAGGAGATTTTAACCCAGTTAAGAAAAGCGGCGGAAGAGATAGAGATACCAGAGACTCTGAAACCGGAACAGATAGAAAAACAATTACAGGAACAGAAAGCAAAACAGCAGCAGGAAAATCAGCACTTGGAACCGAAAAAATCGAAGAAAATAATTCCATGGCGCAGACTTGGAAGTATGGTGGCAGTGCTGGCACTGGTAGTATGCAGCGGAATTTATATAACAGTGACCCGTTTCGATAAGAATTCCGGTACAGGGCAGACGGATTCCGTAGCAATGACAGATACGCAGCAGACTGTGGGAGAAGCAGGTGAAACAGGGTATGTGGATGTGGCAGCTCTTGGAACAATGTATCATCCTGCATCGGATTATAAGGAGGTATATCAGACCCTTCTTAAGGGATATCAGCAGAACGATCAGAAGAACTGGATAGAAGGGGAAACGAGTGCGGAGACAAGCACTGATGCATCGGGAGCAATGAATTCCGGCAGTGACAAATATTACTACAGTGATGGAACTGAGTACGGAAGTGCCGTTGCCGATTTGTCGGAGGGCAGCAAGGAAGGCGGAAAAGATTATTCTACGACAAATCTGCAGATGGAAGGTGTAGACGAGAGTGATATTGCTAAAATTGATGGCAGTTACATTTATACGGTAGAGGATAAATACATTGTTATAACGGATATCCAGGATGGAAAATTAGAAGAAGTAACACGATTTCTCCCGAAAGACTGTGGCGCAGCAGACCGGGTGATGGAAATTTATGTGGATGGAGACCAGCTGATTCTGGTTGTGCAGGGCTATGAGACATCCTTGGGCGAAAGCAGCAAAGCTGGCTCTGATAAGGAAAACTCAGATAAAGAAAGCTCAGATGAAGAAATTGCTGTATCAGATGCTTCTGAAGACAGTGCATTCTGCTATAAAATGAATGGAAAAAGCACCACACAGATTCAGGTATACAGTATCGTAGACCGCAGGAATCCGGAATTTGAAGGAAGATTAATCCAGGATGGTTATTATAATACTTCCCGGAAAATCGGAGATGTAGTCTATCTTTTTACACAGTATCATATGACATCCGATGTGGTGGGATATGTAGAAAAGGAATATACCTCAGTGATTCCGAAGGTAAATGGAGAAAGGGTTGCCGCCGGTGAAATTTATCTGCCGGAGTCATCAGGAGAAAGTGGTATACTGGTTTCTTCGCTGGATGTAAATAAGCCGGATAAAGTGCTGGACAGTAAGCTTGTAATCTCTGGATATGCCCAGACTTATATCAGCAAAGATGCCCTGTATTTATATGAGGAAGATTATGATGGAGCAATGATTACCAATATTGCAAAATTTGCACTGGATGAGGGCAGAATCAGTGGTGTGGCGGCAACGGCAGTAAGGGGTTATGTCAGAGATACCTTTGCAATCAATGCCAGTGATGGATATCTCAGGGTATTGACCACCGATTATAGTACAGAGGATGAGGTGAATGCACTTTATATTCTGGATGAGAACATGAAATTAACCGGACAGTTGACGGGCATTGCACCGGGAGAAGAAATCTATGCCGCCCGCTTTATGGGAAACACTGGTTACTTTGTAACCTACCGGAATACCGACCCGCTGTTTACCGTGGATTTATCAGACCCGGCAAAACCGGAAATTATCGGCGAACTCAAGGTGACCGGCTTCTCCGAATATCTGCATTTCTGGGATGATACACATTTGCTGGGCATCGGTTATGAATCTGATGAGAAGACCGGAAATATAGAAAACATTAAGCTTTCCATGTTTAATATAGAAAATCCGGGAGAAGTAATCGAAGAAGCAAAGCTTGTATTAAAGGATGTAGATTATAGCGAAGCATTATATGATTATAAGAGTGTCATCATTTCAAAAGATAAGAATTTAATCGGTCTGGTTTGTGAGGATTATAGCAGCAGCAGAACAAAGCAGACCTACCAGATATATTCCTATGAAAATGGAACCTTTAAGAAACAGGCAGAAATTTCGGACATTAACGGAGTCAATTACGAGAATGCCCGTGGAATGTATAGTGGCAATGTATTTTACCTCTGGATTAATGATAACATTACATCCTATGACATGACCGATGGATTTAAAAAGATAAAGGAGCGGGAGTGATTCTTGCAAAACTTTCCCGATAGCTTTATAATGACAGTATATGTGCCGGGTGGTGGTATGAAAATATCATCACCCGGCAACTTATGCAGAATCGGTGACTGCGAAATGGAGAAATGATAAAAAAGATGTCTTACCGCTGCTTTGACTGGATACGCCTTTTGTACGCCTGTAGCGAATACTGCTCCAGCTGCAAGGGGCTCTAAGAATTTTGAAAAAGCTATTTTATATATGGCAAACGGTGCAAAGTCACATCCATGTTCCTCTGCACCTCGCTGGTACATCCTTGTACCAGCGTTGCCGGGTTTTGCCAAAATTCTAAGAGCCCCTAACAGTCTGCGCAAATGTATTCGCCTACAGGCGAACAGAAGGCAGTATCTTGTCAAACATTGGGAAGACAGACTCTCATAAACAAAGACACACACGCGTCATTAGAATTACAACATTCTGTAGTATAAAGCAAATATTTGCGTCTTAGGATGAATGCGTATATTTATCATTAAACATTTCGCAGCAGCCATAACAACAAGTGCAAGGGAGAATAAACATGCAATATAGAGAAAATCCGGGAAACAAAGACCAGCTGTCCATCTTAGGCTATGGCTGCCTGCGTTATTCTAAGAAAGGAACCGCAATCGACCAGGAAAAGGCAGAGCGGGAGATGGCAGCGGCAGTGGAAGCCGGAGTCAATTATTTTGATACCGCATATACTTATGGTGGAAGTGAAGCATGCCTGGGAAAGTTCCTGGCAAAAGGCTATCGTGATAAGGTAAAAATTGCCACCAAGCTGCCACATTATTATATTAAGGCAGAAGGTGATATGGAGCGGTATTTTAAGGAACAGTTAGAACGCCTTCAGACAGACCATGTGGAATATTATCTGATGCATATGCTGAATGATATTGCAGCATGGGAGCGGCTGACTGCACTTGGAATACAGGACTGGATTGCAGAGAAAAAGAAAAGCGGTCAGATTGGAAATATCGGATTTTCTTTCCATGGCGGAGCCACCCAGTTTAAGAAAATCATAGATTCTTACAACTGGGATTTCTGCCAGATACAATATAATTATATGGATGAACATACCCAGGCGGGAACCGAAGGCTTAAAATATGCTGCAGCGAAGGGACTTCCGGTGATTATCATGGAGCCGCTGCGGGGCGGCAGGCTGGTGAATGCACTGCCAAAGGCTGCCAAAGCCATATTTGCATCTGCAGAACCACATCGTTCCCCGGCAGAATGGGGACTCCGCTGGATATGGAATCATCCGGAGGTGACAGTAGTGCTTTCCGGAATGAATGATATTGCACAGGTAGAGGAAAATGTAAGGATTGCATCGGATGCCACAGCAGATGCATTGACAGAGAAAGACTTGGAAATCTTTGAAAAGGTAAAGAAATCCATTAACCAGCATATGAAGGTACCTTGTACCGGCTGCGGCTACTGTATGCCATGCCCGCATGGAGTAGATATTCCGACCTGTTTTGCAGCATATAATACACGCTATACCGACAGCTTTTATTCCGGTATGAAGGCATATATTATGTGTACCACTTTAAAGACAAATCCGACCAACGCTTCAAAATGCCGTCAGTGCGGAAAATGTGAGAAACACTGCCCGCAGTCCATTGCCATCCGGCAGGAATTAAAACAGGTGGCAAAGAAGATGGAGAATCCGGTTTATAAGGTAGCAAGGGCGATTTCGAAGCACATTGGAAAGTATTAGAAAAAATATTATGAAATTTTGTAAAAAATAAAGGAAATTTGAAGGTGGACACAGAATTATAATAGCAGGGGTCGAATGACGTCCTCATAATGATAAAGATGATGGCAGTGCATTTACATCATGAAATGGTGATGTGACAGGAAGGGAGAAGATAAGGATATGACAATTCGGGAACGGATGGAGCGCATGGAGCATGAGATGTTAAGCCCTTATGCAGCATTAAGCGAGAATTCCAAAGGACGGGATTATCCGGAGGCACCTTGTGATATACGTCCCGTATACCAGAGAGACAGAGACCGTATTCTCCACTGTAAGGCATTCCGCCGTCTGAAGAATAAGACGCAGGTGTTCTTAACACCGAAGGGTGACCATTATCGTACCCGTATGTCGCATACCTTAGAGGTATCACAGAATGCCAGAACCATTGCAAAGGCACTGCGGCTGAATGAAGATCTGGTGGAAGCCATTGCATTAGGGCATGATTTGGGACATACGCCATTTGGTCATGCCGGAGAGCGGGTGCTAAATGAACTTTGCTCCGGTGGTTTTAAACATAATAAACAGAGCGTACGTATCGTAGAGAAATTGGAAAAAGGCGGACAGGGACTGAATCTGACCTGGGAAGTGCGGGATGGCATTTTAAATCATCAGACCAGTACGATGCCACATACACTGGAAGGCAAAATCGTCCGTTTCTCCGATAAAATCGCCTATATTCATCATGATATCGATGATGCGGTGCGTGGAAAGATAATGGTGGAAGAAGATATTCCAATTGAGATACGGAAGGTATTGGGAAAGAATTCGGCAGACCGGCTGGATACACTGATTCATGATATTATAACCAACAGCATGGATAAGCCGGATATCATTATGTCCGATGAAATTTTCCAGGCAATGCAGGATTTACGGAAGTTCATGTTTGTAAGCGTATATACCAATCCCATTGCCAAAGGAGAAGAGACAAAGGCAGAAGGATTACTCAGCAAACTGTTTACATATTATATGGAACATCCGATGACGATGCCGGCACAGTATACCGATATGATTGCGGAAGGCGAAGAGGAAGAAAGGGTAGTATGTGATTATATCGCAGGAATGACCGACCAGTATGCAATTGCCAAATTCTCAGAATATTTTGTACCGAAGGCTTGGCAGGTGAATTAAGGAATGGCATATTATTCAGATGAATTAATAGAAGAAGTACGTTCCAGAAATGATATTGTAGATGTGATTTCCGGATATGTACGGTTGACAAAAAAAGGCAGCACGTATTTTGGACTGTGCCCCTTCCATAATGAAAAGACCGGTTCTTTTTCCGTATCACCGAATAAGCAGATGTATTACTGCTTTGGATGCGGAGCAGGCGGAAATGTATTTACCTTTCTGATGCAGTATGAGAACTTTTCATTCCCGGAAGCGATGGAGGCATTGGCAGAGCGTGCCGGAATCGAACTACCGAAGCAGGAAATGAGTGCCCAGGCAAAGAAAGAAGCAGACAAACGCCAGATTCTGTTAGAGATTAACAAGGCAGCCGGCAAATATTATTATATGCTGCTGCGGAGCGAACACGGAAAACAGGCGTATGAATATTTTAAAAAGAGAGAATTATCGGATGCCACCATGCAGAAGTTTGGGCTTGGCTATTCGGATAAATACAGTGATGATTTGTACCGCTATTTAAGAAAGCTTGGATATGATGATGCAATCTTAAAGGAATCCGGTCTTGTGTCCATTGACGAAGTCCGGGGCGGACATGATAAATTCTGGAATCGTGCCATGTTTCCGATTATGGATGTGCATAATAAAGTAATCGGATTTGGTGGACGAGTCATGGGGGATGGCGAACCGAAGTATCTGAATTCGCCGGAGACCAAAATCTTTGATAAGAGCCGGAATCTGTATGCATTGAACTTTGCAAGACAGACCAAGAAACCGCAGATGCTCTTATGTGAAGGCTATATGGATGTAATTGCGCTGCATCAGGCAGGCTTTGACAATGCAGTGGCATCCTTAGGAACCGCGTTTACCAGTGGACATGCCAGTCTGCTGAAACGATATACGAAGGAGGTTTATCTTACCTTTGACAGCGATGGCGCCGGAATTAAGGCGGCACTTCGTGCAATCCCGATTTTAAAAGAAGTAGGGCTGACAGCCAAAGTCATCAACATGAAGCCGTACAAAGACCCGGATGAATTCATCAAGGCACTTGGAGCGGAAGAATACCAGAAGCGGATTGATGCGGCAGAAAACAGCTTTATGTTTGAAATCAGGATTTTAGAGCAGAAATATGATATGAAGGACCCGGAAGGAAAGACCGCATTCCAGACAGAAGTGGCAAAGAAACTGCTTGATTTTACCACGGAACTGGAGCGGAACAATTATATGGAAGCTGTGGCGGATAAATATCATATGAGCTTTGAGGCACTCCGGAATCTGGTAAACCAGCTGGGCACCCAGGGAGGACTTGTAAAAGAGCGGACACCGCTTAAGAGTGGGCTGAATGAGAAGAAGCATAAGAAAGAGGACGGCATGAAGCAGTCCCAGAAATTGCTTTTGACCTGGCTCATAGAATATGATAATCTGTACGATAAAATCAAAGATATCATTACACCGGAAGATTTTACGGAAGACATTTTCCGTAAGGTGGCAGAGCTTCTCTACGAGCAGAAGAAGTCGGGTACTGTCAATCCGGCACAGATTATCAGTTTATTTGCAGAAGAAGAGGAACAGCGGGAAGTTGCAGAGCTCTTCCATGCGAGAATCCATGAAGTGGATTCTGTTGCAGAGCGGGATAAGGCGTTAAAAGAGACGATTCTGCGGGTGAAGGATAATAGCATCACCTATCGTTCGGCGCACTTAGAACCTACGGATATGCAGGGCTTGCAACAGCTTGTGGCAGATAAGAGAACCTTGCAGAATATGGAGAAAATGCATATTTCTATAGATTGAGGACAAAATACTATTTAGTCCCGTTTATATGACGAATCATGAGAGGATGAACAAGAAAATGGATGAAAAGATGGAAAAGACTACGAAAAAGACAACAAAAGCTGCAAAAAGTGCTCCGGCAGCAAAAGACGAAAAGATGAGCATTGAGGAGAAAAAAGCAAAATTGCAGGAAAAACTCCAGGAACTCCTTGCACTGGCAAAGAAAAAAAAGAACAGCCTTGAGTATCAGGAAATCAGCGAGTTCTTCAAGGACATGGAACTGGATGCAGATGAGTTTGAGAAAATCTTAGACTTCCTTGAGACCAATAACATTGATGTGCTTCGAATCATGGATGATGACGATATCGATGACGATATCATCTTAGATGACGAAGACGAGGTAGAGGTAGAAAAGATTGATTTATCGGTACCGGACGGCGTATCCATTGAGGATCCGGTCCGTATGTATTTAAAGGAAATCGGTAAAGTACCTCTTTTAAGTGCAGAAGAAGAAATCGAGCTGGCAAAGAGAATGGAATTAGGAGACCAGGAAGCAAAGAAACGTCTGGCAGAAGCAAACCTTCGTCTGGTGGTAAGTATTGCAAAACGTTATGTAGGACGTGGTATGTTATTCTTAGACCTGATTCAGGAAGGTAACTTAGGTCTGATTAAAGCCGTTGAGAAATTCGATTACCGGAAAGGCTATAAGTTCTCCACCTATGCAACATGGTGGATTCGTCAGGCAATCACAAGAGCCATTGCAGACCAGGCAAGAACCATCCGTATCCCGGTTCATATGGTTGAGACAATCAACAAACTGATCCGCGTTTCAAGACAGTTACTGCAGGAGTTGGGACGTGAACCGACCCCGGAAGAGATTGCAGCAGAAATGAATATGCCGGTAGACCGTGTACGTGAAATCTTAAAGATTTCCCAGGAGCCGGTTTCTTTAGAGACCCCGATTGGTGAAGAGGAAGATTCCCATTTGGGAGACTTCATTCAGGATGATAATGTACCGGTACCTGCTGATGCAGCAGCATTTACCCTGTTAAAAGAGCAGTTAGAGGAAGTGCTTGGAACACTGACCGAGCGGGAGCAGAAGGTATTAACCCTTCGTTTTGGTTTGGAAGATGGACGTGCCCGTACACTGGAAGAAGTTGGAAAAGAATTCAATGTAACCAGGGAGCGTATCCGTCAGATTGAAGCAAAGGCACTCCGTAAACTGCGTCATCCAAGCAGAAGCCGCAAATTAAAGGACTATCTGGAGTAATATATGAATAAACTTTCAAAAAGAATGCAGGCAGTTGCAGCATTGGTTCAGAATACCACCTGCCTTGCAGATGTAGGATGTGACCATGGTTATGTTCCGATTTATCTGATTCAGTCAGAATGTATTGGGCATGCCATTGCAATGGATGTGAACCGGGGGCCGCTTCTTCGGGCAGAGGAGCATATCCGGGAAGTTCATTTAGAAGATTACATAGAAACCAGATTGTCCGATGGACTTACGGCACTGGCTCCATCTGAAGCCGATGGCGTGGTAATCGCCGGAATGGGTGGAGCGTTGACGAAACGGATTCTTGCAGAGCATCCGGAAGTCTGGAAGAAGATGAATAATCTTGTGTTACAGCCACAGTCTGAAATAGAAGAGGTACGCCGTTATATTTATGCGGAAGGCTTTCACATTGAAGAAGAAGATATGGTGGAAGAAGAAGGCAAATATTACGTGATGTTAAGATGTGTACCGGGAAAAGCAGCACCGTTGACGGATGTTGCTTTTCGTTATGGTGGATATTTATTACAGACAAAAAATGAAATATTAAAACAATATTTAATAAAACAGAGACAGCAGTTCTCGGAAATCTTAAAGAAACTTGAAATCCAGAAGCTTATGCCGGAGCAAACTGTATTGCAGAAACCAGAATTGCTGCAACAATCTGCAACGCAACAGGATGAATTGCAGCAGAAAGAAGATGGCAGTACAAGACGCTTTGAACGGCAGAAAGAACTGGAAGAGAAACTTGCAATGATAGAAGAAGCAGAGCGTATCATGGGAGAAAATATATGAAGTGTGAACAGATACGGGAAATATTAGAGACACTTGCTCCTGTAGCAATGGCCTGTGAATGGGATAATCCGGGATTTCAGGTCTGCAGATGGGAGAAAGAGATAAACAGTATCTATCTGGCGGTGGATGCAACCGATGAAGTAATTGCGGAAGCAAAAGAACTTAAGGCTGATATGATACTGACGCATCATCCGTTAATCTTTGGTGGAATAAAAAATATTCTTACCAGTGATTTTATCGGCAGAAGAATTTACGGACTGGCACAGCAGGATATGGTTTACTGTGCGATGCATACGAATTTTGATATCTGCGTCATGGCGGACCTTGCAGCAGATTACCTGGAACTAATGGAGACAGAACCATTGGAAGTAACCGGGGAGTGGCAGGGAAAATCCTGTGGTATCGGCAAAGTGGGAATGCTGCCAGAGGAGATAAGCCTAGGGGATTGCGGCAGGATTGTAAAAAGCCGGTTTCAGACAGAAGCGGTAAAAGTATTTGGTGATACCAGCCGCATGGTACAGCGTGCAGCAATTTGTCCTGGCTCCGGAAAGAGTGAAGTGGATGAAGCGATTGCAAAGGGTGCCCAGGTGTTGATAACAGGAGATATTGACCACCATACGGGAATCGACGCAGCAGCCAGAGGCTTAATTATCTTAGATGCAGGACATTATGGATTGGAGCATATTTTTGTAACCTATATGGCAGAATATTTCAAGGAGAGATTACCGGAACTGAACATATACAGCCAGAAGTTACAATCTCCGTTTTCCTATATTGTATAAATAGTAATCAAAGAAATGGGGGACTACTATGGGAGAAGTTAAATGTAGAATTAATATTCATGGAAACGTAAGGGAGTATGTGCCGGAAACCACATACAAGCAGCTTGCCAAGGAATATCAGAAACAGTTTCCGGATGATATTGTCCTGGTGCTGGTGAACAACCGCCTGCGGGAGCTGCGTGAAAAGGCAGAATCAGGAAATCTTACCTTTATTACAACGGCAGACAAGGATGGCAGGAAAGCATACCGGAGAAGTACGGCGCTGCTGATGCAGAAGGCAGTGCATAATCTTTATGGGGAAGAAAAGATTACGGTCCGCATCATGCATTCCATTGCCCAGGGATATTATTGCGAACTGAAGCGGAATGAGGAAAAGAACGGAGCATCAGAGCAGGCAGAATGGGTAGCTGTCGATGAACAGATGTTAAGGGATTTAAAGCAGGAGATGCAGCGTCTGGTAGAAGCCGATTTTCCGATTGAAAAGCACAGTCTGCCGACGGCAGATGCAGTAGAACTCTTCCGGAGACTGGGAATGACCGATAAAGAAAGACTGTTCCGCTACCGGAGAAGCTCAAGGGTCAATATCTATGAGCTGGATCATTACAAAGATTATTTCTATGGATACATGGTGCCGTCTACCGGTTATCTGAAATATTTTGACCTGACATTGTATAAAGAAGGTTTTATGCTGCTCTTTCCGGGAAAAGATACCAGGACGGTGGATATTTTTGTACCATCGGATAAACTGTACCTGACACTGGAAGAAGCGTCAGAGTGGGGACATACCATGGGAGTAGGAACCATAGGAGCTTTGAATGATGCAGTTTCTGCAGGCAGAATACAGGAAATAATTCTGATACAGGAAGCCCTGATGGAACAGAAAATAGGACAGCTGGCAGAGCAGATTAAAGAGGGACATCATAAGAAATTCATTATGATAGCAGGTCCGTCCTCTTCCGGGAAGACAACGTTTTCCCACAGGTTGTCCATACAGCTTGCCGCCCATGGCATGAAACCGCATCCGGTTCCGCTGGATGATTTTTATGTAGACCGGGATAAGACACCGAAAGATGCAGATGGAAAACTGGATTTCGAATGCCTGGAGGCATTGGATATTGACCGTTTTAATAATGATATGACAAGTCTTTTAAATGGAGATCCAACGGAATTGCCGGTATTTAATTTTAAAACCGGAAAGCGGGAAGAAAAAGGCAGAATGATGCAGCTTGGAGAGGAAGATGTACTTGTTATTGAAGGCATCCATGGACTGAATGACAGGCTTTCCTACTCTCTGCCGCAGAAAAGCAAATTCCGTATTTATATCAGTGCGCTGACCCAGCTGGATATTGATGAACATAACTGCCTGCCGACGACAGATGGCAGACTGATCCGGAGAATTGTAAGGGATGCAAGAACCAGGGCTACATCAGCGAGGGAGACCATTGCCATGTGGGATTCGGTAAGGCGGGGAGAAGAAAAAAATATCTTCCCATTTCAGGAAGGTGCAGATGTAATGTTTAATTCAGCTTTAATTTATGAGCTTGCTGTGCTGAAACAGTATGCAGAGCCATTGCTGTTTGCAATTGAACGGGACTGCCCGGAGTATCTTGAAGCGAAGCGGCTGCTGAAGTTCTTAGATTATTTCCTTCCGGTACCGGCGGATAATATCAATAACAATTCGATTATCCGTGAGTTTATCGGTGGAAGCTGTTTTAATGTCTGATATAGAAGTAGTATGGGATAGACAGTGCTTTTTGTGCAAAAGAGATAGTTGTCTATCCCTGAATTTTACTTAAAACATAAAAAATAGATAAAAAATAACGAAAAAAACGAATAGAAAAAGAAATTTTGTTGAAAAGCATGTAAAGAATGGCTATAATAAAATAATGATGATTTTTGTCACATCATGATATGTGAAGAATGATTTGGAGAGTGGCAGAGAATGGAAAGCAGACAGAAGAAACGTCTGGGGGATATGCTGATAGAGGAACAGATTATTACAGATGAGCAGCTCTCAGATGCATTAGAGAAGAAAAAGGGAACTACAAAGCGGCTGGGTGAGGTTCTGGTAGAGCTGGGTTATACCAGTGAGACGGATATTGCCAAGGCACTGTCAAGCCAGCTTGGACTGGAAATAGTCTCGCTTAGTGGAATACAGATAGAAGAAAATGTGCTAAAGCTGGTAGACGTGGCAGTTCTGAGAAAATATGTCATGGTACCAATTGGCTTTTCACCGAATAATATGAATGAAGTCCGTGTGGCAATGGCCGACCCGATGGATATGCGTGGAATTGATGATTTTTCTATTATTACTAATCTGCAGGTCGCACCGGTAATTGCCACAACCCATGATATTATGCTTACCCTTGACCGTTTCTATGGAAGCAGTGAAGCAAGGAAGGTGGCTGAGGCATATGCACTGGAGCGCCGGCAGGAAGAGCAGAGGGAACAGGAGAAGGAGAATGATGAAGATATTGCAAATTCCCCGATTGTCCTTCTGGTAAATGCCATGATTGAGCAGGCAGCAAGACAGCGTGCCAGTGATATACATATAGAAGCATTGGAAAGCCGTGTAAGAATCCGCTACAGGATTGATGGTGTGTTATATGAGAAGGCGAGCTACGACATCCGGCTTCTGAATGCAATTACAGCACGTATCAAGATTATTGGCGGCATGGATATATCAGAAAAAAGAAAACCACAGGATGGACGAATTACCCTTGTGGTAGACCGTGTGGAATATGATATCCGTGTATCAATCCTGCCAACGGTTTATGGAGAGAAGTGTGTACTTCGTCTTGCACAGAAGAAAGCACTGACCAAGGATAAGAGGGAACTTGGATTTACCCCGGGGGAGCTGGAAAGCTTTGACCGTATGTTAAAGCATCCGAATGGAATCCTTTTGGTAACAGGACCAACCGGAAGTGGTAAATCAACGACGCTTTACACAGCACTTTCTGAACTGAATACAGAGGATATTAATATTATCACAGTAGAAGACCCGGTAGAGGCGAATCTGGACGGCGTCAATCAGGTACAGGTAAATGCCAAAGCGGATATGACCTTTGCATCTGCACTGCGTTCAATCCTGCGACAGGATCCGGATATTATCATGATTGGAGAAATCCGAGACGAAGAAACTGCAGAGATTGCGGTACAGGCTTCTATTACCGGACATCTGGTAGTAAGTACCCTGCATACCAACAGTGCAGCAGGAACCATTACCCGAATGTTAAATATGGGCGTAGAGGGATATCTTCTTGCAGATTCCGTAATCGGAGTGATTGCCCAGCGTCTGGTGCGGAGACTTTGTCCGAACTGTAAACAGCCGCATAAGCCGACTGAATATGAGCGCAAGCTTCTGAATCTGGATGATTTGGATGAGACGATGATTTTTGAAGCAAAGGGCTGCCCGATGTGTGCCAATACAGGATATAAGGGCAGAATCGGTGTCTATGAGATGATGGAAATCAACACAGAAATGAAAAATGCCATAGCAAAAGATGCTTCCACTGCCGAAATCAAACATCTGGCAGTAGAAAATGGAATGGAAACTCTTGCAGCGGGAGCCAGACGTAAAGTTTTAGAAGGAATTACTTCTGTGTCAGAGCTGGTGGGAGTATCTGCTGAGGATTAAGGAGAACTGGGGATTTTACAATGAACAGAATAGAAATGTTTTTGCGGGAAGGAAATGAAAAAGGAGCATCCGATATCCATCTTGCACCGGGAAGCCCGGTGATGTTCCGGATTGATGGAGAACTGGTTCCTGCATCAGATGAGAAGATAAAACCATTTGAAATAGAAGAAATGATAGAACCGCTGTTGACGGAAGAGCAGAAGGCAGAGCTGAAGGAAAATGGAGAACTGGATTTTGCGTATTCTATCGCAGGCTTTCACAGGGTGCGTTTTAATGTGTTCCGTCAGAGAGGTACTTACGCGGTAGCACTCCGTATACTCTCGTTTGAGATACCGGAAGCAAAGCGGCTGGGTATTCCACCATCTGTGGTTGACCTGACCAACCGCAAGCGTGGACTGGTATTGGTAACAGGACCGACCGGAAGTGGTAAATCTACCACACTGGCGTCTTTGATACATATTATTTCCGAAACATATGCTAAGACAATTATTACACTGGAAGACCCGATTGAGTATTTGCATCCTCACAGCAAGTCAATTGTATTGCAGAGGGAAATCGGTTACGACAGTAAGAGTTATGCATCAGCACTTCGCGCCGCATTGCGTGAAGACCCGGATGTAATTCTGGTGGGGGAGATGCGTGACCTGGAAACAATCAGTATTGCGATTACGGCGGCAGAGACCGGACATCTGGTATTTTCAACCCTGCATACCAACAGTGCAGCAGCAACCATTGACCGTGTCATTGACGTGTTTCCGCCGCATCAGCAGCAGCAGACCAGGATACAGCTGTCAGGTGTTATTGAAGGAATTATCGCTCAGCAGCTTCTTCCAAAGGAAGGCGGTGGACGTGTGGCGGCTTACGAGGTCATGCTTGCCACTCCGGCAATCCGTAACCTGATACGTGAAGGAAAGAGCTTCCAGATACAGTCTATGATACAGACCAGCAAGAAGCTTGGCATGCAGGCAATGGATGATGCCATTTATGACCTTTATATGCAGAATAAGATATCAGCAGAAGATGCCGTAAGTTTTGCACAGGAGCCGGCAGTTATGCAGCAGAAGGTAACGCTATTCTAAACTGCGGAGCATCTGCAGGAAACTGTTAACAGCAGCTTCCGTGGATACCGTAGAATGAGAAAAATGGTTAACAAATTTGAAATTTAACCGATAAATATACTGTAAGGGGGATGAGAAGGTGCCCAGTTATTCATATATAGCAGTGGATGCCATGGGAAAAGAGAAGAAGGCAACCATTGATGCAGAAAATCAGGACAAGGCAGCAGCCCGGCTTAAGAAAAACGGACTTACTTTAATATCCATAAAGGAAGTCGGATTGTTAGAAAAGGACGTTAAATTAAGCTTTGGGCGGAAAGTAAAACCAAGGGATTTGAGCGTGTTCTGCCGGCAGTTTGTCAGTATGATAGAAGCCGGGGTTACGGTAATTGATGCCCTTGGAATGTTAGAGGAACAGACGGAAAATAAGAGGCTTTCCGCTGCACTTCATGAAGTGCGTACCGAAGTGGAGAAAGGACAGACACTATCCGAAGCCATGGGACATCAGGGAGAGATTTTCCCGGAAATGCTAGTGAATATGGTGGCGGCAGGAGAGACCTCCGGTAATATCGAGCTTTCCTTCAGCCGTATGGCAGTGCAGTTTGATAAGACGGCAAAACTGTCCGGCTTAATGAAAAAATCACTGGCTTATCCGGTGGTACTGCTGATTGTGGCAGTATTAATCGTCATTCTGATGGTAGTAAAGGTAATACCGGGATATGCAGCAACCTTTGAACAGGCAGGTATGCAGCTGCCGGGCATCACCCGGGCAATGATGAGCATGAGCCATGTGATTACAAAATTCTGGTATCTTTTCGTGGGAGGAATCCTGCTGATTGTACTTGGTATCCGGGAATGGCGCAAGACAGAGAGCGGAAAGCTGTTCTTTGGTAAAATAGCCATGAAGCTTCCATTGTTTGGCAAGTTAAACATAAAGACATATTCTTCACAGTTTGCCCGTACATTAAGTACTTTAATGTATGCAGGAATTCCATTGATTCATGGAATTGATGCAGTCACCAAGCTGATGAAGAACCGTCACTTCCAGCTGCAATTGCAGTCAGCAAGAGAGGAAGTGGCAAAGGGTGTTCCGTTATCAGAACCGTTGCGGAAGGGCGGACTGTTCCCGCCTATGGTAATCCACATGCTTTCTATCGGTGAGGAAACCGGTGATATTGAGGGCATGTTAGACAAGCTGGCAGATTATTATGATGAAGAGGTTGAGATGACTACCCAGACGGTTATGGCGGCAATGGAACCAATGATTATCGTTGTTATGGCAATTATCGTAGTCATTCTGATTGCAGCAATTTATGCGCCGATGCTTTCCATGTACAACCAGCTCGGCAACATGTAAAACGAATTAAGATTCCGTAATAGGGGCGGGATTTTAAGATAAAATATTTATATTTATACAAGAAGGAGAATAGCATTATGAACAAGATTAGAAACAGAAAGAACAACAAAGGCTTTTCATTAGTTGAGTTAATCATCGTTATTGCCATCATGGCAATCTTAGCAGGAATCTTAATTCCTCAGTTTGTTAAGTACATCAGCAGCTCCAAAGTATCCGGAGATATCCAGCAGGCAGAGAACATCTACAATGCAGTAGCAGCAGCTTATGCAGATTCACAGGGCGATGGAACAAAGGCAGGATTAGAATTTGATGGAACATTACATAAGGTAACTGGTACTGTGGCAGGAAAACTTGAGATGGGAAGCAATGAGCCGGAAAGCAAAGTTACTTCAGGTAATGTATTCTATTATAGCTGTGACAGTAAAGGTGCAGTAGCTGTTTATATTGGAGCTGATGGCATTGCGGAAAAAACTGCAATCGTAGGTTCTGGCGTAACACAGCTTTCTCCGTCTATCAAAGGAGCACATGCTACAGACTGGAATGGAGAAAAAGATGAAGCTCTTTAATTCATAAGAGCTAAGAAAGGACACTACATACCATGACACCAATGCTTGCACTCATCACAGTATTTATTTTCATATATGGAATTGTCATCGGAAGCTTCTTAAATGTCTGTATCTACCGGATACCGCAGAAAGAAGATATTGTCTGGGAGAGTTCACACTGTATGAGCTGCGGGCACCGGTTGAAATGGTATGATTTAGTGCCGCTGTTCAGTTATCTTTTCTTAAAGGGAAAATGCCGTTACTGTGGTTCGAAGCTGTCAAAGCAGTACCCTATCGTCGAAGCACTCAATGGAATCCTTTATGTAGTTGTATTTTATGCAACAGATTTTAGCTGGGACAGTATTTTATACTGCCTTATGGCGTCTGCGTTAATCGTACTTAGTGTGATAGATTACCGCACCTATGAGATTCCTTTTGGAATCAATGTGTTCCTGTTTGTACTGGGGGTTATCCGGTGCGTATTTGGAAAAGGGGACAGAGGAACCTTGATGATTGGTTTCTTTGCAGTGAGCTTGTTCTTGCTGTTATTATCACTTCTTACCAGAGGAGCAGCAATCGGTGGTGGAGACATCAAGCTGATGGCGGCTGCCGGGCTGCTTCTCGGATGGAAGTTGATTATTCTTGCATTTGTGATGGGATGTATTGCGGGCTCTGTGGTGCATCTGTTCCGGATGAAGGTCTGTGGTGCCGGCAGAATGCTGGCGCTGGGTCCATATTTATCGGTCGGGATATTTATTGCCGCCCTGTGGGGGAATGTGATGATAGACTGGTATCTGGGACTTTTTATGTAGAAAAGAGTGATTATAAGTGGAAAGTGTATGAAGCATAGGTATGCTTTCCAGTTATAATCACGAAAGGTGAGTGAAGGATGAAGATATTAAGTATAGAAATAGGTGTTGATGTAACCCATGTATTGGAGATGGATTACCGTGTTAAGAATCCAAAAGTATATCGAAGCTTTAGCTTTCAGACTCCGGTAGGTGTAATTGGAGAAGCTGGTGTGCGTAAGAGTGAGGAATTCCGCACAGCCTTACATAAGCTTCTGGATGCAAATAAGATTAAGACACGGAAAACTTTATTTGTAGTTAATTCCGGTAAGATAGCGAGCCGTGAAGTGCTGATTCCGATGATAAAAGAAAACCGTATCAAGGATTTCTTGAATACAAATTCAGCAGATTTCTTCCCGGTAGATTTATCCCGGTACCAGTTGGTATACCGGAATGAAGGTGTGGTACAGCAGGACACGGTAAAGAAGAGAAAATTATATGTATTTGCTGTGCCGGGAGATCTGGTGCAGTCTTATGAAGAACTGGCAGATTTCTGCTCTCTGGAACTTACCGCACTTGACTATGTGGGAAACAGTATTTTCCAGATGATGCATAAAGCGGTAGGAAATAATATCTGCTGTTCTGTAAAATTAGATGATAATGCAACCATGATTACGATTATCAATCAGGGAATGGTTGTATTACAAAGAACAGTATTTTATGGCTTTGAAGAAGTAGAGAAGGTTGTGGTGGATTCCGGTCTTTTCCCGAAGGAACAGTATCCGGCAGCAATGGATATATTACAGCAGACAGACTGTCTGAATGCAAACCAGGCGGCACCGGAAGATGCCATAAATGCCATGCGGGCAGAAGCGGTAGAAGCACTGCGTCCGATGATTGGCAATATCCGGCGGGTATTAGATTATTATCAGTCCAGAAATAATGGGGCAGAAGTAAAAGAGTGTTTCCTGATTGGTAACGGAGCTTATATCAAGGGACTGGACAGACTGATGTCCCTGGAATTGAATCTTCCGGTACATTTGCAGGAAAAAGATGTTTTAAACGGTTTCCGTACATCCGGAGGCAGATTGGATGCTATGTATGAAGCCTGCTATGGAGCAGCAATACAGCCATTAGACTTCGTGTTTGGTTCGGCACAGACTGCAAAGATTATAGAGGAGAAGAAAAAACGCGAATTGTTTGCAGCAAAGCTGATTGGTCTGCTTTGTGTGGCATGTGCTGTGATATTGCTGGCATTATCCGGAGTGCAGAGAATTGCATTATCCCATGAACTGAATAACCTGAATAAGCAGAAGGATGAACTGGAATATATACAGGATATTTATAATGCATATGTGGATACCAAGAGCCAGTATGATGATGTGACAAAAATGAATGGCAAGACAGAGACAGTCAGTGATGCACTGGCAGATGCCATTGAAGAAATGGAAGAAAAATTCCCATCCGGTGTAAAGGTAACAAGCCTTACCAGTAATGGAGAGGGAATTTCCATGGACATTGAAGTATCTACAAAGGAAGAAGCAGCAAAGATTTTGCAGAATCTTGCAACCTTCGATGCTTTCCGCAGTGTAACGACCAACGGAATTACAGAATCCACAGATGAGAACGGTAAAATTACGGTAACATTTTCAGTGATGTGTACCTATGTAAATGGTACAGCAGATGATTCCATTGATACCGAGACCACACCGGAAGAAGATGTCGAGACCTATATGAATGGTGACCAGTATATTTATCCGGATATGGAAGGCAGTACCGAAAGTGGGGAGGCAGACAATGAATAAGGAAAATAAGAAAGTAAACGACAGGGAATTAAAACTGATATTTGTATTAGGCGGCATAGTATTATTTTTCTTAATCTACCAGTTTGGATATCTGAATGTCCAGAAGGCAAATGAAAATTTAAAGAGCCAGGTAGATGAGGTGCGTGGAGAAGTAAAGGTTATGCAGACCATGAAGCAGAACGAAGAGACTTATAAGGCATATACAGATTCCATGACACAGGAAATGCAGGAGGTAATGGATGCAATTCCATCAGAGATCCGTTCGGAGGATAAGATTATGTTTGCCAGAAGCCTTGAAAAAGAGTATGGCTTTCATGTTACCGGCGTAGGTCTTCAGACGGACGAAATGGTTTATGAAATGAATGAAGATGGAAGCAATCCGGCAGATGATGGTAAATTGTTATATCGTACAGTGGTAAATCTTGACTGTGACTGTGATTATACACAGCTTAAGAACTGCCTGCGTGGATTAAAGAAGAATAATTTCAAGATGTCTGTGGATACAGCAAGCTTCGGCCCGGATGAAGAGACCGGGAAACTGAAAGGAAACATGACGGTAAATATGTATTATCTTTACGGAAGTGAGAAACCATATGAACCATTAACCATTGATGGGGTATCCTTAGGAACAGATAATATTTTTGGAACGGGAACGATTACTCCGTCAGCTCCATCGGATGCCGCAGGTACGGAAGATACCACAGGAACAACAGGTACTACAGGAACAGCAGGTACCACAGGAACAACAGGTACTACAGGAACAGCAGGTACCACAGGAAAAACAGGTACTACAGGAACAGCAGGTACCACAGGAACAGCAGGTACCACAGGGACAACAGGTACCACAGGAACAGATACCGGGCGGTAAGAAAAGCCGGACAGTATAGAAGAATATGTGAAAAGCAGAAAGGAGCAGAGACAGTATGAGCGGTTGTAATGGCAGAAAGTTAAAACATAAATTAAATCGTAATTTAAATAACCGGGGATTTTCATTAGTGGAAATTCTGATTGCAGTAGCGATTCTCGTACTGTGTGCAGTTCCTTTGCTGAAAGCATTTGTAACATCTGCCCAGACCAATGCCAGGGCAAGACAGAATTTAAATGCAACTACGCTGGCTGAAAATATTATGGAAGAAATAAAAGCAGCAGGTGTTGAAGGCTATGGTGTGAAATCGGGAGACACGGTTACGATAGATGGTGTGGATCTTCCGGTTTATGAGGCTGAGTATAGCAATTACAACTTTGATGGCAGGGAATATGATGTTAAGGCAGTAATGACACCATCGCAGGAGACCTATCTGGATGGTACGGATGAAAAAGCATATAATGCACAGGGTATCCCGGAGATTTCTGTTATGGATGACAGCCGGGATGCTGTTTATGTAGAGGACAAGAATGCAAGATTTGACATAATAGATGAAAATGCGGATTCGCTGGGCATGAAGGCGGAAGAACTGCTGAATGCATGCAGAACGGAATACCGTTTTGCAGTAAAGGAAAATCACGGCAGCTATACCGTTACCCAGACGGTAACATACAAAGATGCTTCCGGAAATATAATCGGAACACCCCAGACCCTGACCATATTTGATTCGGTGCTGACCGGAGCAGATCTCAGAAGTCTTTATGTGTGCTATATTCCGGCACTTCGAACAGCCGGTGATATGTACAGAACGCAGGAGACGGTGGTAATCGAAAACAGACAGGATATTCCGGTTGATGTATATCTTATCCGTCAGGGCTCGCAGGATACACCACTTGCAGTCAGCATTATAGAAAGTGCTCCATCAACAGTGGCAGCAACACAGATTCATACCAATCTTTCTGTAGATGATAACACAGACATCGGCAGTATAGAACGAAATGGAAGCAGTATTACAGCAGCTACAGCTAAAAGCGCCTTTGGTTTTCAGAAGATGGGCGAGGCTGCAAAGGCAGATGCAGCCAGACTTTATAAAGTAGAAGTAACCGTTAAACCGGTAGATTCGGAAAAATCAATTACCTTAACAGGAACGGCAATGAAGTAAGGCGGGAAAACAATGAACAGATGGAAGAAATCACGGGACAATCGAGGAATGTCACTGGTCATGGTCATTGGAACAGTGGCACTGGTAAGCATACTGGTGGTTATAGTACTGTCTCTTTCTCTGATGAATATACAGATGAAGTCAGTATATAAGAAGTCTGCGGATAATTTCTATGATGCAGAAGCAGCAATGGATGAGATACGTACCGGTCTGCAGCAGGATGTAGCAGATGCAGCAACCACGGCATATCTTTCTGTTATGTCACAATATTCTGCCAGCAGTTATCAGGATGCTGTGCGCCAGAGCACCTTCCGGGAATTGTACCGGAAGGAGTTAAAGAAGAAAATCGGGCAGACCATGGATGATACCCATTATGATATCGGCTATCTTGAGAATTATATCGGTGCGTCCCACCGTTATGAAGCAGCAACCGGTACCGGAGCCAGACTTACAACACAGGATGGCAAAGATGCAGATCTTGTGGTAACACAGTCCGGTCTTGTGATTATGAACCTGGAGCTTTCTTATAAGGATGCAGATGCTTATGAGTCAGTTGTAGATACAGATCTGGTATTAAGCTATCCACAGGTAAACTTTATCCAGTCAACATCAGTACCGGATTTGCTGAATTACTGTGTGGTAGCAGATGAAGGTGTCTGGGTAAACAATGGAAACCGCACACTTACCATGAATGGCAATGTATACGCAGGCGATTATTATACCGGGAGCAGCAGTGACCGGAATGGATTCCACATTGATAACAGTGGAAGTGTAATGCTTGGACTGCGCAAGACGCTGATTACCAGAGGCGGACTTACGGTAGAAAATAAAGGTTCTTTTACAACAGATACCAAAGCTACGATATGGGCAGATAATCTCAATGTTTACAGCAATGCAGCCCTGTCCTTATCCGGCAGTACATATGTATCGGATGATTTGACGATTACCGGAAGCGGTGATGTTACCTTGCGTGGAGAATATTATGGCTACGGTAATCCGGAGACTGCCAAGGCAGCGGCATCTGTAGTTACAGAAGAAGTCAATGCCAATAAGGCGGCATACAGCAGTGCCATGATTATCAATGGAATTGCAGACAGTGGCAAGGCAAGTATCCGCATGAATGGATTAAAGACACTGATGTTAGCAGGAAATGCCTATATCGGAAGCGGCAATGCCATGATGGGAGAGTCCCTGGCTGTAAAGAGCAGCCAGACGGCATATCTTGCACCGGCAGACTGTTTTCTTATAAAGACTACCAATCCCACAACGGTAGCGGAAGATTTTATGGCAAAGAGTGATTTTGCAGCAACTCCGGAAAAATATATTAATTATGAAGTGTTAAAAAATTATCATGCTTTTGATATCACACCATTATATAAAGATGGTCTGGTTTATTATTTCTTAAAATTCGAGAATGCAAAGGAAGCAGCGGCATTTGACCTTGCATACTACAATGATGCAGACCATGCAGCCACAAGGCAGCAGTACCTGTCTCTTTATGTGGATGACGCAGAATTATCTATCCGGGAGAGCAGCACTGTGGAGAAGATTACCAACGGAAGCATTCTTGTCTGGGATACAAAAGGAATCCGAACCATTGAGCCGACAACCATAAGTAATGGATTAGACGATATTTACGAGGATGGTTATTATGCCGGACTGCAGAGCGGCTGGCAGGATATGTATGCTTCTTATAATATTTCACTGACAAAGGATTATGAGAGGCTTACAACGGAGCAGAAAGCAGCCACTGTGTTTGAAAATCTGGTGGATGTAGACGGACTGAAAAAAATTACCGGCACATCCGGAGCAGTAGAATTTGAATTTACCGATGGGGATGGAATCCGGCAGGTGGCATACGTAACAGATAATGAAGGTGCATCAGCATTGGAGGTGGATGCTTCATTTCTGGGTGGAAAGAATGTACCGCTTATCATTGCAACCGGAGATGTGAAGGTTACAGCAGATTACTCCGGCACAATTTTAAGTGGTGGCCAGGTGACCTTTGGCATGCCGGGAAGCAGCAGCTCAACAGTGTCATCTGATATGCAGGATGCTGCCAGAGTCATTCAGAATGCCGAATATAAGAAAGGGTCAGATACCTATATTCTGTCACAGGTATTGAAGAACAGCCAGTACTATGTAGGCAGTATTGGAAAGGCATATACCGGAGAGGATGCCGTGGATGTAACGAAGCTTGTAACCTATCAGAACTGGTCAAAGGAGTAAAGATAAGATGCAGAAAGGGAATCGTATAAGCGGAAAAAAGAATAGTGGATTTTCGATGGTAGAGCTGATTGTTACCGTGGCGATTCTTGCAATTATTTCTGTGGGAGCATTTCTGCTTACCGGCTCACAGAATGGATGGAAACTGCGTCATGCTGCGGAAAGACTGGATTCAGCACTGGATAAAGCTATGGTTCAGTCTATGAGTAAGAGTGATACTGCAGGTCTTATTGTCTATGAATTAAATGGAGAATATTATGCAGCAATGATAAAGGAATCCTGCCGGGACGGAAATATTTACCGTGTAACTGAGGACAAGGTGCTGGAAAAGTATTCACTTGGAAAAGAACCGCTGACGATTACGCTAAGTTATAAAGGAAAAGACGGGACAGCAGTATCTGATGTTACATTATCCAATCAGGGCAGTGAGAGTAATTTAAGCAGTGCGGCAGAATTTCTCTATGACAGAAGTACCGGAGCAGTTAAGACCGTAAAGGTAAACAGCGTGGAAAGCTATTATACTGGTATACATTTGAAGTTGTCAGACCGTGATATGCAGATAAAAATAAGTGCTGCCACCGGCAGACATGAGATACAGTAAGCAAAAGCAGGGAGGAGGAAAACAAAGTGGGCCACAGGAAATCTTCAAAGAAGTATTGTGAAATCAGAAAATGCGGGATATATGATAATAAAGGATTTACGCTGGTTGAACTGCTGGTAGGAATTGCGATTGTGGCAATTGTCGGCGGATTAATCGGCACATTTTTGATTTTCTCCACAAGAACATATGGAAAAGTAACTGATGAAGCAGACTTACAGGAGGATGCACAGATTCTCCTATCCCAGATGGATAATTATATTATCGATACAGACAGTGCACTTCGTTATTATGCAGATGTATCAGAGAGTGGAAGCGGCACGGAAATCTTAAAGGACAGCCTTTATCCGGGTGGAGCAGCAGGACTGACCAGAAAATGGCTGGAGATTTATAAGACCACCGATACCGGATATACGAAAGAGACCGTTTTGTGGACAAAATCCACAGAGAAGCTGACATATAAGCAGGAGACGATTGATGCGGCAGGAACGGTAACTGAAAATATAGAAGAACAGGATCTGGCAACGCATGTAACGGATTTTTCCATTGATCTGACGAAAGTAACTTCATTGCGTCAGGTAACAGTGTCTGTTGCACTTGCCAGTGGAGAGAAAAGTTATGGAGCGGATACTACAGTGTATCTGCGTAACCAGATTGTAGTAAATGGGGAGCCTTATAAACCGGATGCAGCACCGGTCATTTCATCTGTACTCAGCGTTAAGGTTCTGCCACAGACAGTTATGATGCGGCCCGGTGGAAGAAAGGCATTTCAGGCAATTGTCTATGGTAATAATTCACCATCCCAGGAGGTAACCTGGAGTCTTTCCGGAAATACGTCTTCCCTGACCACTATTTCAGAGGACGGACTGCTGTGGATCAGCATGGATGAGAAGGCAAAGACCTTAACGGTAACAGCGACATCGGTACAGGATACCACTAAGTCAGGAACGGCGGAAGTAACAGTAGTACATGGCAAAAAGCTGTCTTTAGGCCAGATTCGGAAATACTGGCTGCAAAGAGGAATGTCCATGTATGTATACGCCAGAGTCAACGGAACCTTAAACGGTTCTATTACCTGGGAATGCAGTCCGCAGGATTTACTTTCTGCTAACCCAACCGATGCAGTGACAGTTGCCGGCGGATATCCATCATTAGATTTAATGAATGCCAGACGTTTTGTAACCAGTTCGTCAACACCACTGGGTGAATATACAGTGAAAGTCAGTGGGATAGTGGACGGACAGCCTTATGAAGATATTGTTGTGATAGAAGTAGTGGATGCATCTTATGTATCAGGTGGTTCTGGAATTGTGAATTTTGATAAACCGAACGGACTGGACTATTGGGTACATGCCGGAGATACCTTAAATCTTTCTACCGTATTGAAACGGACAGATCTTGGAACAAAACGTAGATATGAATTTACAGAAGGCGGCAATATTGATAAAAATGCATATACCTATGAGACATCCGGGTCAGATGATGAGAGACTGACTGTTAAGATAGATGAGGCAGCTTTGGATGGAGAAATTTATGTCACGGTTAAAGTTGAAAACCAATATCAGACAGGCTATGATACGGTAACAATTCATGTGGCAGAAGCACTGGATTTTCCGTATGTTGTAGAAACAACCTACCTTCCGGAGCGTGACAATAGTTTCTGGGCCCGTGTGAATTTCCGTGGACCTGTGTTGATGGCAGAATCAATACGGGAATTTACCAATCTTACTTCCGGAATCAATGGATTGATTGCAAATACCGGTGAGCCTTATAAACTTACATCATCAGAACAGTGGACTGGTGAGGATGTGCGTACGCTGTCTGGTGTGAATGAATTTACACAGGAGGGACCTTCTCGTTATCAGAGTAATAAAATTATCGATATGGAAGGAATTATCATAGTAGACCGTGATATTACTTTTGATGCCATGACGATTCGTTCTAGTGGAGATACCGTAATCTATGTAAAAGGAGAGCATACGATATCGTTTAACTGCAGCGCAACAACTTTTGACGGACTCATTTATGCGCCAGAAGGAACAGTTAAATTTGATTGCCAGTCCGGTTATAGCCGAGGCGTAATCATAGCAAAGAAACTTGATATGAGAAGCTGGGGGAATGCAGATTTCTCCTTTATGGAAAAAAGCAGTGTAATGGATCTGGTTAATACATTGAAGGCAAACTAGCTTGTTGAGAAGTAAAAGAGGACAGGATATATGAAACGGAAGAATTCTTTGAAAAATTCCAGAAAGAGAATCATTCAGGCAACGGTAGCAGCAGTAGCCGGTATAACAGTTGCGGTTGCTGCATTCCGGCCGGTAGAGACTTCAGCAAACGGAGTACTGCCGGGGGTGGAAAGCATCGTTGCACAGAAGATGGCAACAGAAGATAAGACCTATCGGATTTTAGAGATTATGCCGGATGGAGCAGAAAGTGAAATGGGCTATCTTGCAGCGGGCAGTGAGCCGGTAGCCCTAGCAGCAGATGGAATGCTGGCTTACTTTGCAGAGAATGGTATCGAAAATACGCAGCAGGAGAGAATGGATTATATCAACAGCTTAAAGCAGCGTTTGGAGGACGGGAAGATAGCTTCCGGTGATACATCTAAGACACCACTTTATGCAGAAGCTTATGAGGAGACTTTTTTCCCGACAGAGGAGCAGCAGAAGGACTACAAGAAGCTGGTATTTCCGGAAGAACAGTATGAGACAATTACTGCTGAGGGACATTATGCTTACCGGCAGGATTATGACGGAAACTATAATCCCAATGTAGTTTCCTTCTCTTATAATGCAACTGGGGATTATGCAGTAGAATTTGAACGGAGAACACCACTTAAGGATGAAACACCATATAACCAGCCATATGAGTACCGGGATAATGGAACAGATGGTTATTATGAAGCAGTAGAAAATCCTATGACAGGTGGTAATTATTACTATATTTCAGACTTTTACTATGTTGGAGCAGATTCCGAACATGGACATTATCTGGCACAGTTAGATGCTGCAAAACCATATTCATATACTGCATCAGGGGATGGAGCATTTGCATTTGTGCCGGGAACAGCGGAAGAGGACAGTGCAAATCAGTCCTGTCAGGTGGAGATGGGCTCTGTCTGGTATACCGGTGGACTTTATAATAATAACCTGTTCCGGGACTATGTATTAGGAGCATTGTCCAAGGATGATTTAAAGGTGGAAGTAACGGCAGTGACAGAGTCTGGACTTGCTTCCGTAGATGTATCCGGTATGGATTTTATTTATATCGGCGGACAGGGTTATGATACCGGAATGAAATATCAGCTTTCTTCTCCGGAGCTTCTTGCACAGGTGGATAAAATATATAAGAAAATTTTAGGAAAAGCACCGGTTCTTATTGATTCCACTGTCTTAGAAAGTGCACTTACTGATTATAATACTTCTGATATTGCAAAGCTTGTGGTGTGGAGCATCCAGAAGGAGTTAAAGGATGACCCGCAGTCTGTGGATGCGGCAGAATTATGTGATACCGCTTCTTTAAACAGCAATTACACCGGCAATGATACTAATTATGCGGAAAATAATGTTTACTGCATGAAAATGACAGATGCAGACGGGGTACGTCAGCATGTATTTACCGGTCTGCTGGAAGCTTTTCCACAGGAGCTGCAGGAGGCGGAGGGATTTGCACCGGTGCGGGCATTGATTGAGCAGGAGAATACCCTCCGTACATCAGCGGATGCGATTGATACCACGCTTTCAAAGAACATGGTCTTACAGTATATTTTAAATTATCCGTATGAGAGAACCTTTAGTGATAAAGAGGAGCTGCGGGTGCTGGATATCGAACCGGCAATGGGCGCACTGTATCTTGATGAAAATACAGCTGATGACAGAATTCTTACCAAAAAGAAGCTGGCAGACTGGACAGGTGTTGCCATTGAAAATATCAGCATTACCCGGATGACTTCAGCGGAGTTTATTGGTAAAATCGAAGACATGAATATGAAATACGACCTGGTTTACTTTGGGCTTGGTTATGCCGGAGAGAATGGAAATTCTGATGCAAAGCTTCAGGGGGATTATATGAACCGTGATGCTGAAGGAAATACGGTTTATAATGATTCATTGATGAACGGACTGGTCTATGCACATACCGGGGATGCATTCTTAAGAAAGGCTATTCTTGGCGGACTTTTAGATACCGATTATGTAGATAATAATACATCGAATTATCTCTATGGAGGCAATCCGGACAGCTCAAGAGACCCATACGGTGACCGGGATGAGTGGGACAGCGGATTAGGTAAGCTCGTTACCGCAACAAAGACCATCAGTGGTTTCCAGTATGATAATCCAAAGAATAGAAATGACCGTCAGGAAATTACCGTTACAGTAGGAAATGTAGGAGTATACCGTGCCAGCGGAAATGATATAACAGAGAGTAAGAAACGTGATCTGGAAGAATTCCTCGGAGCGAAATATCCGGTTCTTTTTGCACAGAATTTTGTGACCACAGAAGGTGAAATCAATGCAAAGGTGGTAGATAATTCTTCTGTTTTATATCAGTTCGCAAAGGAAAATCTGGCACAGGATAATGTCTTTTACCTGGATACCGAAGGCAAGCCAAATGATGAGAGCAGCTTCCGGTACTATATTAATATGCCAAAGGTTAAACTTGCCATGCTCAATCCGTCTACCGGAGTAGAAGAGAGTGATACGGCATTAAGTACAGGAACAGCACGTACTACGGATAACAATTATGGCAATAAAATAGTAGAAATCCGTACCGATAAGAAGGATTCCGGAGTCTATACGCTGCGTTACCGCTTCCGGATTGACAGTTCCGTAGATGCCAGTGCGGCTACGGTATATCATGCAGGACTTTATTTTGATATGAATGCCGATGGTAAATTTATCGAAAATGATACCTATTCCGAACGGCAGAAGGACTGCATCATTTTTGATGCTTCCGGCAATGAAGTCAACCGGGATGCAGCAGGAGAATATCAGTTGAGCAGCGGACAGGAGTACTATCTTGAGAAAGACATTCCAGGTGACTATCGTGGTATGCTGACCTGGAAACTGGAACTGACCCAGACCACCAATGCCTATATCCGTACGGCTAAGACAGGTTATACGATTGTATCAAGACCAGCTGGTGATGACAGTGTACAGGTTGTTAAGGTACTTCAGATTATGGGAAATAATAATGAATGGGGCGGTTACTTTAATCTTTCTCAAGATAGAGACATGCAGGATTTTATCAGCAATTTTGAAAATACGGAAGGGGTCCGGTTTGAAATTACAGCCATTCCAATGCGCAATTTCGATGGCAAATATACATCCTTTGAACAGCTGAAGGATTATCAGATGTTAATCTTTGGTTTCCAGGACAGTTATTCGGATATGACCAATGCTGACACACTGGCAGCAGTAGATGATTATATAGTCAGCGGACGGAGTGTATTGTTTACCCATGATACCTCTTCCTTTGTCAATGTGGCAACTGAGCAGATGTACTGTCAGGATAATCCGGATGGCGATAATGGATGGAACCCAGGCTGGCTTAGCAACCAGGGTAATGCAGGAGATTTTAACCAGGTAGAACGTCACTGGGGCTATATGGTAAACCAGAAATTCCGTGGTGTTCTTGGAATGGATCGTTATGGAATTACTTATAATAAGAGGACTTCCAAAGACCCGCAGGCGGCACAGCTTCGTTCCCTGCTATTAAAGGAAGGACAGCTTTTAGACATCAGTACCACTACAGATGCCTCCGGCAATGAGATAACAACCGGAACCATTGATACGGCACATGGTGGCGTAACCACAAGGGAGAATCCGGATGGCAGCGGGGCACTGACTTCTGCAGTATTAGGAAGTGATAAGGATATTGCGTATGTACCGGGAACGAATCAGAAGCAGTCCTATGGACAGACGCAGGGCTATACTTATGGAGCAATCAATTTCCATTATTATTATAATGCTCCGTGGCAGTGTACAACGGAAGCAAAGTATGCTTATAACCAGTACATGATGTGGCGTACACTTCCGTTACCAACACAAAGAAATGATGTTTCTCTTGGAAACCTGAAAAACAATGCCAGCATGTATGCAACCCAGGTAAATGATGGACAGATTACCCATTATCCATATGAGATTGGCAGTCAGATTACGATAGCTAATACCCATTACCAGTATTATCAGCTGAATATGGATGAGGATATGGATGGAGATGAAAACAGTGATATTGTAGTGTGGTACTGTCTGGGTGCATCCGGTGATGGTTCGGCGATTTATACCAGTTCCCCGAATGATGTGCGGAACAATTATTATATTTACAACATTGGAAATATTACCTATTCCGGTGTGGGACACAGTACAATAAGTAACGTGAATGAGAAGCAGTTATTCTTTAATACCATTGTTGCAGCGTACAAGACAAGAATCAAAGATCCGGTAGTAAAGCTTTTAGAGAATGGAAGCCGTACTTCAGCAGAAAAGGAAGCTGTTTATGTACATACTGATAATGCCATCGGAAATAAGGCACTGGAAAATGAAGTAAGTTTTTATTATACCGTAACAGATTCGAATCTCGTCACATCGGATAAGGAAATCAGTGTGGATTATTCCATGGTAGATAAGAATGGCAGCAGTATTGCAATTCCGGTACAGGCAGCAGAAAATCAGGTGTATATCACAACAGAAGCAGTAAACGGAGATACGGTTACGACAGATTCTGCCGGAAGACTGAGAGGCTTAAAGAGCGGGGAAGTGTATAAAGCCACAGTTCATAACCTGACGGATACAAAAGTACAGGAGGCAATTACCAATGGTAATATGCGGATTGCAGTCCATGCAGTCAGTACCTTTGACTATTATGGAGACAGCTATGGTCTGGGTGAAAATGCCCAGAGCATACCGCAGAGCAGTACATCTATGAAAATATTAGGAACAACGCTGTTTGATTTGGATTAGAAGAAAAGAAAAAATATTTATTGAAAAACTGGGAACGAAATCGTATAAGACCGGAAAAGCAATCTGTAAAATCAAAAAAGGGTTGAAAAACTGGTAACGTTACCATATAATAAAACCATGAAGAACCAAGTAGGGTGAATGGTCGCGGCTGCATTGTCGAAAGACATACAGACGAGGAAAGTCCGGGCTTCGCAGGGCAGGATGCCGGATAACGTCCGGTGGAGGCAACTCCAAGGAAAGTGCAACAGAAATGTACCGCCAGGTAACTGGTAAGGGTGGAAAGGCAGTGTAAGAGACTACCGCATCTCTGGTAACAGAGATGGCTCTGTAAACCCCATTCGAAGCAAGACCAGATTTAAGCATTGACGTGGCCCGCCAGCTTAAGGTAGGTTGCTTGAGGCGGTTGGCAACAGCCGTCCTAGATAGATGACCATTTTCAACATAACCCGGCTTACAGCCCTGCTTGGTTTCTTACTATCAAATCTAATGTAATTCTAAAATGTTTCTTAAAAGACAATAACTCTGTTGACACAGAAAAGCAGGGGACTTAAGATGAATATCAGGGTATGGTGATATGTGAACATACATATCACCATATTTTTGCGTAAGCATCCGTAAGGAACTGCCGGTGGCAGGTGCGTAGATATAAAAAGAAGAGAGGTCTTATATTTGAAAGAGAAGTTAGCGAGATTTATGTCAGGAAGATATGGAGTAGATCAGTTATCAAGATTATATCTTGGAATTGCACTGATATTACTGGTAGTTTCAATTTTTAGTCACCTTGGTATATTTTATATAGCTGGAATTGTTCTTCTGGTGTATACTTATTATCGTATGTTTTCGAAGAACATTTCCAGGATGTATGCACAGAATCAGAAGTATTTGAATGCAAAATACCGTGCGGTGGTAAAAAAGGATGCATGGAAGAAACAGTGGCAGCAGCGTAAGATTTACCGGTTTTATCGTTGTCCGGGATGTAAACAGAAGGTTCGTGTTCCAAAGGGAAAAGGTAAAATCTGCATTACCTGTCCAAAATGCAGAATGGAATTCATAAAGAAAAGTTAAGCTGTAGCTATTTGGAGGAAGCAGTATGTTTGGATATGTAAATATCAATCGTAATGAATTATCAGATGAAAATAAAAAGATTTACCAGGGTTATTACTGCGGACTTTGTCAGAAACTAAAGGAGATTTCCGGCCGTAAAGGCCAGATGCTTTTAAACTATGACATGACATTTCTGGTAGTGCTTCTGACCGGACTTTATGAGCTGGAGGATAAAAGCACAGATTTTGTATGTGCGCTGCATCCGACGAAAAAACGGACAGCCAGAATCAATGAAGCAACAGAATATGCTGCTGATATGAATATTATTCTTTCCTACCAGAATTTTGAAGATGACTGGAGAGACAATCGTTCTTATTCGAAAAAAGCATTTGCCAGAATGCTGGGAAAAGATTATAATCGCATCATGGCAAAATACCCAAGACAGGTAAAGGCAGTAGAAACCTATATCGAAGAACTGGGTAAGGCAGAGGATGCACAGGAATCCAATATTGATAAAATATCAGGACTGACAGGAACCATGCTGGGCGAAATTTTTGCATGGCGGGAAGACATATGGGCAGAAGAACTCAGATATTTTGGATTCTATTTAGGGAAGTTTGTTTATCTGATGGATGCCTATGAGGATTTTGAAACAGATAAGCGTAAAAATGCATACAATGTTTTCCGGGTACAGCGGAAAGAGGATATGCAGAATCTGGATACCTTTGTGAAGCTGTTGCTGACCAGTATGATGTCAGAGTGTGCCAAGTCCTTTGAACGTCTGCCAATTCTTATGCATGCAGACATTCTGCGGAATGTATTATATTCCGGAGTCTGGACGAAATATGAGTACAACAGACTGAAACGTGAGCGGAAGCAGCAGAAGCTTCTTGAAAAACAGAAAGCCGAAAAACAGAAGGCAGACAGGAAAAGTGCAACAAAGTGAAGTTAAGAATTAAGAAGGAGTAAGTAGTATGGACCCATACAAGGTGCTGGGCATAGCTCCGGGAGCAACAGATGAAGAAATCAAACGGGCATACCGGAATCTGAGCCGCAAATATCATCCGGATGCCAATGTAAACAATCCTGACCGTGCACAGGCAGAAGAAAAATTTAAAGAAGTACAGATGGCGTATGACCAGATTATGAAACAGAAACAGCAGGGTTACAGCTATGGAAGCGGTTACGGCGGCGGTGGCGCCTACGGTTATGGTGGTTTTGGCTATGGCAGAACCAATGGTGCATATGGAAACAGCGGTTATGGCAGCAGTGCTTCCGGTGAATCGGTAGAGATGCAGGCGGCTGCAAATTACATCCGGAATCGCTGTTTTAAAGAAGCATTGCATGTGTTAGATGGCATTTCGGACAGAACGGCACGCTGGTATTATTACAGTGCAATTGCCAATGCCGGAAGCGGTAATAATGTAACGGCAAAGGAGCATGCCAGTCAGGCTGTCAATATGGAACCGAGTAATATGGAATATCGTCAGCTGCAGCAGCAGTTAGAGTTTGGTGGAACATGGTATCAGAACAGAGGCGGCGAATATGAACGGCCATATTCCGGCAGCAGCGGCTGGTGCATGAGTATGCTGTTATTGAATCTTTTATGTAACTGTTGTTGTTTCAGACCATATTAGAAAACCATATTTTAGAAGTTCTTTTTTATTTGCAAGAATGAAAACTTCTGCTATACTGTAGAATGAAAAAAACAGAAATGGAGATTAGAAATGAGAATTTTAGCTGAAAATACATCATGTATTGTAATTGACTATCAGGAGAAGATTTTGCCGGCAATGTCAGGAAGAGAGGAACTTGTGGCAAATTCTGCTGCATTATTAAAGGGACTTAATTTATTGGAAATACCGATGGTATTGACCACACAGTATGCCAAGGGATTAGGAAATAATATTCCGGAGATTTGTGAAGCAATTGGAAGTGATGTGGCATATGACAAGACCACATTTTCTGCATATGAAACAGAAGCGGTATATGAAGCAATGGATAAAGAGCGTAAAAATGTCCTGATTTGTGGAATTGAAGCACATATCTGTGTACTTCAGACAGCCATTGATTTAAAGGCAGCAGGGTATCAGCCGGTTATCGTAGCAGACTGTGTATCTTCAAGAAAAGAACTGGATAAGGAACTTGGTTTAAAGAGAGCAGAACAGGAAGGCATTCTGATTACATCTAAGGAAGCTATTTTATTTGAATTGACACGTAAGGCAGGCGGACCGGTATTTAAACAGATTTCTGCACTGATTAAATAAAGGAGACAGGATATGCTGCAAAGATTTTATCCCGATGAATATCTGGATTCTACCTATGTCATTGACTTTGATAAACTTTATGAAGAGGGATACCGGGGCATTATTTTTGATATTGATAATACTCTTGTTCCACACGGAGCACCGGCGGATGAGCGGGCAAAAAAGCTGTTTGCTCATTTAAAAGAGCTGGGTTATCATTGTATGCTGTTATCGAATAACAAGGAACCACGGGTGAAGATGTTCAATGATGCGGTAAATGTTTCTTATATTTACAAGGCAGGAAAACCGTCAACGAAAAATTATCTTAAGGCAGTGGAAGAGATGGGAACTACCACGGAGAATACGTTATTTGTGGGAGACCAGATATTTACTGATGTGTATGGGGCAAACCGTGCGGGAATCCGTACAATTCTGGTAAAACCGATACATCCGAAAGAAGAAATACAGATTGTTTTAAAGAGATACCTGGAGAAAATTGTGTTATTTTTTTATACAAGGAAGAGAAAGAAGGAAGAAAAATCATGAAAATCGGAATTGGAAATGACCACAGTGCAGTCGAAATGAAATTCGCAATTAAAAAGTATTTAGAGGAAATGGGACATGAAGTTGTAAATTACGGAACAGATTCTACCGAGAGCTGTGACTATCCGGAGTATGGTGAAAAAGTAGGACGTGCAGTTGCAGCCGGGGAAGTAGACTGTGGCGTATTAATCTGTGGTACCGGGGTTGGAATCTCTTTAGCTGCGAATAAGGTAAAAGGTGTCCGTGCAGCAGTATGTTCTGATGTAACAACTGCGCATCTGGTAAAAGAACATAACAATGCCAATATCATCGCATTTGGAGCAAGAATTGTTGGAATCGAGAAGGCAAAAGATATTGTAAAAGCATACCTGAATGCAGAATTTCAGGGTGGCAGACATGAAAAACGTATTGCCATGATTCACGAAATTGAATCAAGATAGGGTAAAGTCATAAAAAAAGGTTGAAAAATGGCTTGTTTTATTATAGAATAGAACGAGTGAGTGACAAGTTTGGAATGAGAATTTTTTCCAATACCCGTAAGAACCTGCCGATGGCAGCGTCTTATGGTGCTTAGCAACGAAAATTAGGAGGAATATCGATGATTTCAGCAGGAGATTTCAGAAACGGAATTACAATCGAATTAGAAGGAAATATTTATCAGATTATTGAATTCCAGCACGTTAAACCTGGAAAGGGTGCTGCATTTGTCAGAACCAAATTAAAGAATATCAAGAGTGGCGGTGTAGTTGAGAAAACTTTCCGTCCAACAGAGAAATGCCCACAGGCACGTATCGACCGTAAAGATATGCAGTATTTATATTCTGACGGAGATTTGTATTACTTCATGGATGTTGAAAACTATGAGCAGATTGCTTTAGATAAGACAACCATCGGTGATACCTTAAAATTTGTAAAAGAGAACGAAATGTGTAAAATCTGTTCTCACAATGGCAACGTATTTGCTGTTGAACCACCATTGTTTGTTGAACTTCAGATTACAGAGACAGAACCTGGATTCAAGGGTGATACTGCAACAGGTGCAACAAAACCTGCAACTGTTGAGACTGGTGCAACTGTAATGGTTCCATTATTCGTAGAGCAGGATGATGTCATTAAAATCGATACAAGAACTGGTGAGTATTTATCCAGAGTATAATTTCATGCGAAATATGTGGGAGTTTCAAAACAGTTGTTTTGAAACTCCTTTTTCTGTTGCCGGGTATTAGGAAAGAACTGTCAGTGGCAGTACCAGCAGGTTATGGCAATGAGAATGGAAAGTTGAGGAAACAGGCTATGCAGGAAGAAAGCAGAAAAGAGAAAAATTTCATAAAAAGGATTTATCATGCAGAAGCACCAAAGTGGTTGAAATATGCGATATTATTCGGATATCCGGTTCTGCTTTTTTATATTACTGCATTTATGACATATAATCCTTTTGTAAGAACCAGGTGGAGAGCACAAATTCTAAATCTCCTTTTATTTGAGGCTTTTGTGTGGCTGCTGCTGGCGATTACCGGAAGTGCAGTGATTGCACTTCGCACGGAGACAATTCTTGGAATTGCACTGAGCATTGCGAATTATTATGTCATTTCCTTCCGTGGTTCTCCGGTGGTTCCGTGGGATTTACTGTCTCTTGGAACGGCAGCCAGTGTTGCCGGAGGCTATGATTATACTTTGCCGCCCCGTCAGATTGCATTGATTCTTCTGATGCTCTTTCTGGCATTTACGGAGCGTTATGCAAAGATTCATATTTCACGGAAAAAGATATTGCTCCGTGCAGGTAGTGCTGTGATTTCTATTGCCTGTATGGCAGGAATTGGCTGGATGGTACAGGATGATGCAATGGTAAGTGAATTACAGCTTTATCCGTTCCTTTTTACGCCTACAGTCATGTATGAACGAAATGGCTTTGCTGTGACGTTTCTTATGGATATGCAGTATCTTAAGGTGGAGAAGCCGGAAGGATATTCTGTTGAAAAGGCAAAGAAATTATTAGAAAAAGAGGATGGTCTTGAATGGACGGCATCCGACCAGAGAAATAATTTTGGAGGGGAATTCGCAAATCAGAAAGAAACAACAGACCAGCTTCCGAATGTTATCGTCATTATGGATGAAGCCTTTTCCGATTTGGGGGTTCTGTCCGATGAGGCACTTCCGGTAAATGAAGACTATATGCCGTTTATTCACAGCCTGCAACAGGGGGCAGAAAATACCCAGACCGGATATTTGAATGTATCGGTGAAGGGTGGAAATACAGCAAATACGGAATTTGAATTTTTAACAGGAGATACCATGGCATTTCTTCCGGCTGGTAGTATTCCGTATCAGCAGTATATTACGAAGGATACACCAAGCATGGCATCCTATCTAAAGAGCTTGGGCTATGAGACATATGCCATGCATCCGTATTATGCGTCCGGCTGGAACCGGGATAAGATATATCCGCTGCTGGGATTTGACAGCTTTTATTCTTCCACGGATTTCTATGGTTCCACCTATGAGCGGGGCTATATTGATGATTCATCCTGTGTGGATAAGATTATTGAGACATATGAGAAGAAGGATGCAGGAACGCCGGCATTTATCTTTAATGTAACCATGCAGAATCACAGCCCATATACCGACGGCTATCAGAATCTTCAGGGAAATGTTACAGTAGATGGAACGGTATCTGCCCAATTATCGGAATATCTGACACTGGTAAAATTATCGGATGCTGCATTGGAAAAGCTGATTGATTATTTTGAGACACAGGACGAACCTACGGTTATCGTATTCTTTGGTGACCACCAGCCGACAGATGCGGTGGTGGAGCCAATCTGGAATTTGGAAGGCAAATCATCCTCTGATTTAACAGAAGAAGAAAATCAGCTTCGTTATAAGGTGCCTTATGTTATCTGGGCAAATTATGATATTGATGAGGCGGTAAATCAGGAGAGCAGTGCCAACTATCTGGGGGCACAGATGATGGAAGCAGCAGGAATTCCGTTGTCGGATTACCAGAATTATTTACTGGAACAAAAGAAGGAGATGCCATTGATTTCCACGCAGCATACGGAAGCAGAAGGCAGTGATGCGTGGCTTAATTATCAGACGCTGCAGTATTATCTTTTATTTGACTGGGATGGAGAAAAATAGAAATGAAGGAAAGATTACTTCGAATCAAAAACAATAAGAAGATGCCGTTAATACTGGCTTTTTGCATTCCGTTTTTTCTTGCACTGGGAGTCTGTATCGGCCATGAGATTTATCCTTTTGGCAATCAGTGTTTTCTGCATATTGATATGTATCACCAGTATGCACCGTTTTTTACGGAATTCATGAATAAGTTAAAGAGCGGAAGCGGGTTATTATATACATGGAATCTGGGGCTTGGTACAGATTTTGTATCCCTGATGGCATATTATCTTTCCAGTCCTTTTAACTGGCTGTTATTATTATGTCCGTCTAATCTGGTAATCGAATTTATGACGGTATTGATTCTAATTAAGATTGGACTTAGCGGACTTACTTTTGCATTTTACTTAAACCGGCATTATAAAGATAATGGATATCGCATTGCTTTATTTGCGGTATTCTATGCGTTATCCGGGTTTATGTGTGCTTATAACTGGGATATTATGTGGCTGGATACGGTAGTGTTATTGCCGCTTATTTTGCTGGGTCTGGAAAGATTGGTAGAAGGAAAGAAGATGACGCTTTATGTGGTAACACTGGCGGTTTCGATTCTTTCAAACTACTATATTTCCATTATGGTCTGCATCTATCTGGTGCTTTATTTTGTGATTCTGATATTAGAGCAGAAAAGCGGAATAGGAAAAGCAATTCTTAAATTTGCGGCCGGCTCTATCCTGGCAGGCGGTATGGGAGCAATACTGATTCTGCCGGAGATTGTGGCATTAAGCGGAAGTGGTTCCGGTGGAATCTCTTTTCCGGAAAAAATGGAGTGGTATTTTGGCCTGCTGGATGAAGCAGCAAGGTTCTGCATTGGTGTCGAGCCGTCTTCTACGGTAGGACATATGCCAAATCTTTACTGCGGAGCGGCAATTTTATTATTATTATTCCTTTATCTTTTGAATCGCAGGATCCGAATTGGTGCAAAGATTCCAAGGCTCTTACTGGTGGCATTTTTCTTTGTGAGCTTTGCAAATAATAAACTGGATTTTATCTGGCATGGCTTTCATTTTCCGGATGGACTTCCGGCAAGACAGACCTTTTTATTTGCATTTTTACTGCTGACCTTAGGTTATGAAGCAGTGCGGGAAGAAAGAGGCAATAGCATTTTTAAAATCCTATTTGCATTCCTGTTAGCGGAGCTGGTATTGGTTTTATGTTTCCGGTTTACAGATTTAGAGCAGGTGACACCGGAGCAGATGCTTTTAACAGGACTTTTGATTTTAGGTTATGCACTTCTGCTGTTATTCTATCGGCGGAAGGATAAGACGATGCGGACTATCGTATCGATATTTGCGGTGATTCTGGTATGTGCCGAGGCAGGCGTAAATCTTGACACGACCAGTATTTCTACTACCAGCCGGACGCTGTATACCCAGCATTTAGAGGATTATAAAACATTGGCGGAGACAGCAGGAGCAGAGGATGACGGTTTCTTCCGTATGGATAAGTTTAACCGGATGACGAAGAATGAGTCGGCACTTTCAAACTATGCATCCGCATCTATTTTTTCTTCTCTTATAAATAAAGATGTGGCAGATTTCTACCGGGAGATGGGAATGGAAGGCGGTAAGAATTATTACTGCTATAATGGTGCAACGATGCTTACTTCCTCGCTGCTTTCGGTAAAATATATCCTGACGGACAGTGCAGAAGAGGAAAGTCCGTATCGAAGTCTGATATCAGAACAGAATGGCATATACTTATATGAAAATACTTATACACTGCCACTTGGTTTTATGGTAGATAGTGATTTGACGGAAAAGTGGGATTTTACCCTTGGAACACCGATAATGGCACAGAATGAACTCGCTTATGCCCTTGGTGCAACGGAGAATCTTTTAGAGCCGGTGGATGCAGAATTACATGATGGCAAAACCGTGATTCAGGTAACGGAAACCGGTTATTATTATGGTTATTATACGATGAAGGATGCCAAAACCATTACCGCAACCACTGGAAACCGCACGCGGACATTTTCTAAATGTGACCATGTCTATTTACTGGATTTGGGCTATTGTGAGGCTGGGGAAGATATTACGCTGACTTCTGCCGATACGGATCAGATACTGGTGCAGGGCTACCGGTTAAATGATGCAGCATTTCAGGCAGCATATCATACATTATCCCAGCAGACCATGGAGTTAAAATCCTACAGTGACAGCAGAATCGAAGGCAGAATCAACGTAAAAAAAGCCGGGACTCTTTTGCTGTCCGTGCCGGATGATGAAGGCTGGCATGTCTTTGTGGATGGGGAAGAAGTGGATTATGAGCATTTCTGCGATGCGTTTATCAGCATTCCATTAAAAGAAGGCAGACATGATATTATATTAAAATATACAACACCGAATCTGAAACTGGGAGCATTGCTTTCCGGTGGAGCATTGTTCTTATTCCTTTGCATTATCTGGATACCGGTTGTTGTGAGAAAACGAGGAGAGAGGGCATGAAGAAAAAAATAACATTTCTGATATTTACGGTACTGGCGCTACTTTGTGTTGTTTATTCGGGGATGGTACTGGCAACGGGTTCCGGAACATCATTTTTTCTTGTGTGGATTGGGCTGGCGGTACTTTTCTTCCTGTTTGGGTATTCTATCTGGAAATCTTTCTGGAAGAAAGTTCCCCGGCTGGTTAAGGGAATCTGTATTACTGTCGTTGCAGTGGGATTTACAGCATTTTTCATCGTAGAAGGCTGCATCATAAGTCAGATGCATGAAAAAGGCGAAGCGGGACTTGACTATATTATTGTGCTGGGGGCACAGGTGAGGGAAAGCGGACCAAGTGCTGCGTTAAAATACCGGCTGGATGAGGCAGTGGAATATTTAGAGGATAATCCAAAGACAATCTGTATCGTATCCGGCGGACAGGGTGCAAATGAACCATATTCCGAAGCCGAAGGAATGGCACAGTATTTAAAAGAACAGGGGATTGATGCGTCCCGGATTCTCTTAGAGGATAAGTCCTTAAATACAGAGCAGAATATGGAGTACAGCAAGGCATTGATAAAAGATGGGGCATCCGTTGGAATTATCACCAATGATTTTCATCTGTTCCGGGCAAAGCAGATTGCACGAAAATACGGACTGGACAATGTCTGTGGAATAGCAGCAAAGTCTACACCGGTTTATCTTCCAAATAATATGCTGCGGGAATTTTTGGCAGAGATAAAATTTTTACTGTAATTATGCGGATTCTAAATGGGCTTGCATCGGGTGGAAGAATAGAATAGTATAAAATGTAACAGGAGTTTTATGGAGAAAGGGTTTATTAAGCTATGGAGATTAAATGCGAATACTGTGGCTCCATCATTAAGGAAACGGATGAAAAATGTCCTTACTGTGGAGCCACCAATCAGGCAGTAAAGCGTACTGCAGACCATACGCCAAAGACTATTGAAGAATTGCAGCAGTGGTATCAGGCGCGGAATCTGCCACCGTATGAAGTGACGAGATTCTTTATCGGAATCAATTACACACAGCCCAAAGCCTTTGGTATTTACCGGGAAGGACAGAATGTTATTGTCTATAAGAACAAGGCAAACGGCGAGCGGGCAATCCGCTATCAGGGAACGGATGAAGCCTATGCGGTAAATGAACTGTATCTTAAGTTAAAAGAGGAAATCTTAAACCAGAAGGAACATAATCGGGCCGGAAATGTAAGAAGCAGTTATGGAAATAACAGAAAGCCAATGTCAACAGGAAAGGTAATAGGAAGAACCTTTGCCGGGATTGGAGCATTCTTTCTTTTCTTCTTTGGTTCCTTTGTACTCTTTGTGTTAGATACATTATACCGGGGAATTGGAACAGCACTTTTTATTGCACTGATTGCCGCAGCACCTGTGGCAGTGATATTAGACCTTATTGTTTGTGGGCTAAGGGGAAAAAGCACGGTATTTGAAAAGATATATCAGGGATTTGCCGGAAAGAAATTCTTAACCTGTGCCGTTTGTTTCCTGATGTGCTTTTTAATCGTTCTGATTCCGATACATAATTACAAGAAGGCAAGTTATTACCAGTACCAAAATACGGTCTATGTACACAGCCACAATAACTGGTTCGAGTATGATGGTTATGACTATGATAAGATAGACAGCGATGAGGTACCGGATGATATTTTAAATAACCGTTCTGATTATGAAATGACTTATCAGAATGGCTATGACTGGGATAACAGCATTACCAATTTTGAAGACAGCAGATATTATGAAGAGCATTATGGCTCAGACAGCTCGGACAGCAGTTCAGACAGTGGATATGACTGGGATTCCAATGACAGCTGGGATTCTAATTCATCTGACTGGGATAGCGACTGGTAAATATTAATATATCATTTAGAAATTTATTTTTCTGTTAAGAATAATCTAAGAAATGAAATAGAATATCTTTAAGAACACTCCTTTTTCGTGTGCTTTACTAAGAGTAAAGAATGAAAAAGGGGTGTTTTTTATGATGCAGTCAGAACAGGAAGGACAACGAAATTTACAACAATCAGGAGCAGCCGGACAGCGGAATACACAACATGCAACGAACATAAAAAAGCGGAGCATGCGCCGGAAAAAAGCAAGAAGAATGCGAAGAATCAAAAGAATATTTGTGGCAGCAATAATTCTGCTGGTAGTTTTTGCCACGGGCAGAACATCATTTGTGCAAGGCTTCTTAAATCACTGGAATGTAAAATCAGAGACAACACTTACGGCAGAGGGGTATCCGGACAGCCTGATACAGCTTTATGAGAAAAACGAAGAAGCAAGACAGTTTGTACTTGATTATAAGAAAAATGGAAACAACGAGCAGCCGATTGATATTTCATCGGATGTAACAGATGGTAAAATACCGCTTTTCCTTCAGTGGGACGAGCGTTGGGGCTATAGAACCTATGGAGATAATTTCCTTGCAATTACAGGATGCGGTCCCACGGCATTGTCTATGGTCTATGTGGGACTGACCGGAGATACTTCCATGAATCCTTATACCGTTGCCCAGATGGCACAGGAGGATGGCTTCTATGTGAATGGAAGCGGTTCCGCCTGGAGTATGATGACGGAACTTGCCACAAAGCTTGGCTTATCCGCACAGGAGCTGAGTCTCAGCGAAGACAGTATCCGGCAGGAATTATCCCAGGGACATCCGATTATCTGTATCATGGGACCGGGAGATTTTACCACATCCGGACATTTTATTGTATTAACAGGAGTAGATTCCGATGGAAAAATAACAGTGAATGATTCCAATAGTAAAAAGAACAGTAATAAGGCATGGAAGATAGACGACCTTATGAGCCAGATCCGGGATTTGTGGGTGTATCAGTAGAAGTGGCATTCTTTACGAAAATCTGCTATAATTCTTGATAAAATGATTCGAAAGGCGAGTGGGAAATATTGGGAGTAATTTTTCTAACGGTAGTGTGGCAATATCTGGATTGTTCTCCGAAGTGAGGATGCCTGATAAGGACTGTTAGAGGCACTTAAAATTTCGGATGGAGTCCGGCAACGCTGGCACATGGAAGTGCCAGCGAGGTGCATATGAACATGGATGTGAATTTGCACCGGTTGCCAGAAGAAAATAAAAATGAAATCGAAATTCTTAGTGCCTCTTGCAGTTCTTATAGAGCATCCGGGTTCGGAGAATAAGCCAGATATTACATCGCATGAATGCCGGAAGAAAATCGGCATCACATTTTCCACTCTTTTACAAATATTTTAACAAGAAGGGAGCTATAGAATATGGGAACATGGTATTATGAAGTCGTATCCATCGATGGAGACTATGCAAATTTAAAGAGGACAGACATTGCTTCAGATGATTTGAAACTTGTGGCAAGAGCACTTCTTCCGGCAGAAATTATGGAGGGAAGCAAGTTAAAATACGAACTGATGCAGTATGAGATTATAGAATAGCGGATAAAGGAGTTAGGGAAGATAAAAATCGAAGCGGCAAGGCGGGAGGTTTAGCAAAAATTATGAAAAAGGAAAAGGTTATTGAAATTGGGGTACTGCTTGGAATTATTATTCTGGCAGTGATTGTAGTTGTAGTGGCAGGAAATCAGAGAAAAAATAAAACGAAGACTGAGACAGAAAATAAAACGGAAACAGAGACGCAGATGGAATCAGACTCAGAATCGGAAACAGAAACTGCACCTGCGGATAAAGAGTCTTTGGACGCAGACGAGCTGGTAGAAGAGAACTTTCGTCAGGCTGGAATTACAGAATATGAAAAAATAGATCTGGAAGATTATGAGAGCCAGGCAGGAATCGATTTATCAGAATATGTATCTTATCGGTTTTATTATGATAGCGATGGACTGAAAATTGAAGGATATTTCAGTGCACCAAAAGATTTACTGGATGGACAAAAGACTTCCTGTCTTATTTATAATCATGGTGGAAATCAGGATTACGGAGCATTGGAAAATATAGAAACCTGCTTTTATGCCTATCAGCTTCATACCATTTGCATTGCATCAAACTACAGGGGATGTGGAAGCAGTGAAGGAGAAGACCAGTTTGGCGGAGCAGATGTGGATGATGTGGTCCGGATTTTGGATTTGTGTGAGCAATTTTCCTATATTGATAAGGATGCCATAAATATGATGGGTATTTCCAGAGGCGGAATGATGACTTATGAAGTGTTAAGTAAGGATGAACGGGTGCATAAGGCAGTTGTCGTATCTGGCCTTTCCGATTGCTTTATGTCATATGAGGAAAGAAGTGATATGCAGACCATATTCGATTCTTTGGTAGGCGGTTCCCCGGAAGAGATGCCGGAGGAATATGAGAAACGTTCTGCAACCTATTGGGCGGATGAAATTAATACACCGCTGCTTATCATTCATGCCACCGGAGATGAAAAAGTATCCGTTGCACAGGCAGATAAATTAACAGAAGCATTAGAGCAGGCAGGAAAAACCTACGAATATATTACCTTTGATGGAAATTCCCACGGAGAAATCCGGGCAGAAGATGGTGAGAAGATAAAGGCGTTTCTGGAAGGGCAGGAGCAGGAAGAAGATAGTGAAAAGAATAATGTAAAATAGTGAAAAAATAGTGTAATATTTCCTTCGCATGGTACTGCTGTATTCAAATAAGGTTTGCGAATTGTCGGAGAGCTCAAACGGTGAAAAATTGGAGGGAAGACTTTCGTATCTAAAAAGTAGAGAAAAAGAATTGCTCTTGCTGCTCATGAAGAACTACAAAAGAGAGTTCACGCCTATCGAAGTCAGCAAAGAACTTAAGGTTACCAATAAGACGGTAACAAACTATGCAAAATGGGATGATTGATTTATATGTGAGAGGTAATAATTCTGTAGCTTATTCAGAGATATATTCATCGTTTGCATCAGAAAAAATAGTTATATTTCTGATTTGTTGTTGCTGGTTATCAATAATGACAGCTCTAAGGTACGAAAACATGGAGAAACATATTTTACTATTAGAATGGGGAATCGGGAAGCAACACAATATTATACCAAAAGCGAAAACACAAGTGCCATACAGTCAAAGGCAAGATATGACAGTAAATATGAACATATAACATCCACAGGGTATCAGCTTATGAATTATGAGCCGGGAAGCGTGTTTAAGCTTAATGGCAAAGAATATGTGTTAAGCGAAAACCATACTTTGGATATTCCATACGGAGAAGATTTGTGGTGTTTGGAATACCCGTCAAATTATAGATTTTGTGAAAAAATTGATTAATCTCTGAGAGTCTATTTATATGTGTTGTAGTTATCAAGCAAAGGGATACTTATATCGTGTTACAGGACATGGTGTAGGTATCCTTTTTGCATATTATCTATAATCATTACATAAAAAAGTGCAAATGCACAAAAAATAGTAATGGCTATTGAAGTGAAAATAATTTAGTGGTAAAATAACATTACCAAAATTCGTGCAATGCACAAAAATAAGGAGTGACACTATGGAGATTAAGAGAGATTCATACCTTGAACAGTTAAAGATAAGAAAAGATAACGGAATGATTAAGATTATCACAGGAATCAGGAGATGCGGCAAATCATTCCTGTTATTTGTGTTGTTTAAGAAGTATTTACTGGAGAGTGGCATAGATAATGACCACATCATTGAGATTGCTTTAGATGGCATTGAAAATGAGGAACTGAGAGATCCAAAGAAGTGTTATCAGTATATTAAAGAGCGGGTGGAAGATGACCGGAAGTATTATCTGCTCTTGGACGAAGTACAGTTTATGCCACGATTTGAGGAAGTGCTGAACAGTTTGCTTCGTATCAGTAACATTGATGTGTATGTAACCGGCAGTAATTCTAAATTTTTATCTAGTGACATTGTAACTGAATTTAGAGGCAGAGGAGATGAGATAAGAATTTATCCGTTGTCTTTTGCAGAGTTCTATGCGGCTTATGATGGAGATTATGATGATGCTTGGGAAGAATATATGATATACGGTGGTTTACCACAAGTGGCACAATTTTCTGTAGAACGCCAGAAGGCTGAGTATCTTAAAAATATTTTTACCAATGTTTATATCAAGGATGTGGTAGAGCGAAACAAAATTCAAAATGTTGATGAGATTGGAACTTTGGTGGACATTCTTGCTTCTGCCATAGGAGCACCTACCAATCCAACAAAAATATCAAATACTTTCAAAAGTGAGAGAGGTATCAATTACAGCAATAAAACTATATCCAATCATATTGATTATTTGGCAGAGGCATTTTTGATTTCTAAAGCGGACCGGTATGATATTAAGGGGAGAAAATATGTAGGAGCCAATCTGAAATACTATTTTTCGGATATAGGACTTAGAAATGCCAGACTAAACTTCAGACAGCAGGAGCCGACTCATATTATGGAAAACATTGTTTATAATGAGTTGCTTGTGCGTGGCTACAATGTAGATGTTGGTATTGTGGATGTATTTGCAAAGAATAGTGACGGAAAGAGAGTTCATAAGCAGCTAGAGGTTGATTTTGTAGTAAACCAGGGCAGTCAGAGATATTACATTCAGGTGGCTTATGATATGACTTCTGAGGAAAAGCAAACACAGGAACTTAATTCACTCCGAAATATTCCGGATTCATTTAAGAAGATTGTTATAGTAAATGGAACAAAAAAGCCTTGGAGAAATGAGGAAGGCTTTGTGATCATGGGTATGAAATATTTTCTGCTCAATGAGGATAGTTTGGAGTTTTAGTATGGAAGGAGATAATATATTCCGATATAGAAATATGGATATAAAGTTAGGAGGCAGAGAAATGGCAACGGTTGTGTATTCTAATGAAGAAGATGATATGTGTTCTTTGGTGATAGATGGAGAAGAATATGTTGAAGATGAAGAAAGGGCAATTATCCCCAAAGCTGTATTAAAACAAATAAGAGTTGAGGATATTCCGGATAATTTTCAAATTGAAATATGTGAGTCAAAAGATTCTTCAGTAATAATGGTATCTGTTCCTATGACTTTTATAAAAGTTGGTAAAAATGAGTTTCAGGTTATTTATGATGAACTTATTACTAGAAAATATTGGGATGGATCAGTAGGACTTGATGTATTTAAAATCTCTTGGTTACCAGCAGAATGTAAAAACCAATGGTGTATGGACCAAAACAACAGTTAAGTCAATACTGACAAATCAGGCATACATTGGTTCGGTGGTGCATGGGAAAGTAGTAATTGAGAAATACAATAATATTCCACTCCATGCAACAGATCCAAGTGAAAGGAGTGCCGAGGAAATGTGGCACTCCTTTCTTCTGCAAGCATAAATATTGCTTTCAATATACTGCAATAGCAGGTATAATGGAAAGTGATATTTGAGGGTAAAAAAAATCAGTTTTTTTTTGGTCTAGGGTTGACACGAGCAGGCAATTATATGCCACCGGTTAAAATGTTGGAAGAACTCAGCAATATGTATAATATGACCATTTTACACAATCGTATGATGGCTTACGTTGAAAATTGCATATATGGTGGAACATGGGATGAGTATAAAACGAGAGAAAAATAATTTGACTTTTCCCAAAAAGAAAAATATAATGACTTTTGAACGAGTAGCAAAATTGCGTAAATCCAGTTTTGCTACTCGTTTTTGTAATTTTATAATGCAATGAAAAAGTGTGTAGCTTATCAGCGTAAGTCCAACTTATAAGATAGGTGCGCACTTTTTATATTGCCAAATATCCGTAAGAAGCTGCCAGTGGCAGCTTCTGCAGGTGGAAAAAGGAGGATTAAGTTAAGATGGCAGAAAGTAACAAGATGAAGGAAATGCCGGTAAATAAGCTCATGGTGCATATGGGAATACCGATGATTTTATCTATGGCATTGCAGGCGGTTTATAACATTGTAGACAGTGCCTTTGTAGGAAACATGAAATCAGGAAGTGAGGCTGCACTTAATGCACTTACACTGGTGTTTCCGGTTCAGATGCTTATGGTAGCAGTGGGAATCGGAACAGGTGTGGGAACCAATGCGCTTCTCGCGAGAACACTGGGAGAGGGAAAAAGTAAAAAAGCTGCAAAAATTGCAGGAAACAGTTTATTTCTTGGAGTGATTATTTATGCAGTATGTCTGCTGTTTGGAATGTTTGGAGTAAAAGCATACATCTCATCCCAGACCGTTGATGCGGAAGTCATTGCAATGGGGACAAGCTATTTAAGAATATGCTGTATGATTTCTTTTGGAATTATTTCCTTCTCACTATTTGAGAAACTGTTACAGGCAACCGGGCGTTCTCTATACTCTACCATCGGTCAGGTTGTGGGAGCAGTGGTAAATATTATTCTTGACCCAATTATGATTTATGGCATCGGACCGGTTCCTGAAATGGGAGTAGAAGGCGCAGCCTATGCAACCGTAATCGGACAGGTGGTATCAGCAGCATTGTTATTTATTTTCCATGTAAAATTAAATAAGGAATTTGAGCATGGTGTAAAGTTTATGAAACCAGAGGGCAGAATTATCAGGGAAATCTATGCAATCGGACTTCCGGCAATTATTGGACAGGCGCTTATGTCTATTATGGTTTACGTGATGAATCTGATTTTAAAATTCAGTCCTTCGGCTCAGACCGCATATGGATTGTTCTATAAAGTACAGCAGTTTGTACTGTTTCTTGCCTTTGGACTTAGAGATGCAATCACGCCGATTATTGCATTTGCATACGGAATGCATAGTAAAAAGAGGATTCAGGATGGAATCAGATATGGCTTAATTTATACGATTGTGCTTATGATTGTGGGTGTGGCAATTACAGAAATTTTCCCGGGGGCTTTTGCAACTTTATTTAATGCAGGACAGTCAAGAGAATATTTTATCGGAGCCATGAGAATTATTTCTATCAGCTTTATTTTTGCCGGAATCAATGTAGCATATCAGGGAATTTATCAGGCATTGGACGGCGGTTTGGAGTCGCTTGTGATTTCACTGCTTAGACAGCTTGTCATCATATTACCGCTGGCAGGTGTTTTCTCCAGTTTAGTCAGAAACGGACAGATGGACGTTTCCTTAATCTGGTGGGCATTCCCGATAACAGAGATTGCTGCATGCCTTGTGGGATATGTATTTTTAAAGAGAATCCGGAAGAATAAAGTGGAAAGTTTAAGTTAAGGAGGAAGCAGATATGGCAAAAAGAATCATTACAATCAGCAGAGAGTTTGGAAGCGGCGGACGGTTTATGGGGAAAGAAGTGGCAAAAAACTTGGTACTGTATTTTTTGCAGTACCTTTTCTTTTTCTGGAAAGTGAAGTATGATACAGAGGAAGAGTAGCTGCTTGACGACAGAAGAATTGGGTAACATAAGAAAAATGTGGAGGTAAATAAAAAGCATGCTGAATGTGAAAAATGCTGAAATGGCAGATTTAGAGCAAATTATGAAAATTTACAGATATGCACAGGATTATATGATAAAGTCCGGAAATCCGACTCAGTGGGGACATTTTTACCCGGATGCAGACCTGATAAAATCTGATATTGATAAAAATGCATGTAAGGTAATATATGACAAGGATGGAATCCACGGGGTATTTGCATTGTTTGATGGTACAGAACCTACTTATAAGCATATTGAGGGCGGTAACTGGCTGAATGAAGAACCATATCTGACGATTCACAGGCTTGCCGGAGATGGTCAGGTACATGGCTTGTTTCCGTGTGCTTTAAACTATTGTAAAAAGATTTCTTTAAATATCAGGGTAGATACTCATGCGGATAATAAAACTATGCAAAGGCTGATTGAAAAGAATGGTTTTATAAAATGCGGTATAATATATGTAAAAAATGGAACAGCAAGAATCGCATATCAAAGGGCTGGGAGATTGTAGAAGGCTTAGAGGTGCCGGAGTGATGCCGGAATCCCATGAGGCGGCGCTTACCACTATGAAAATGTGTCAGATTCATGTAATTGGAGAGTAGAAAAGGCGTAATAATTCCAAAAGAATCCCTCCGACGCTTGAACGTCGTTCGTTTTTTGAGTATAATCGTTTCGTAAGGAAGGTGACAGATATGAAGGATACAAGAGTTGATATTTATCATGGAGTAACACCAATTAAGGTAAAACCGTATGAGCACAATGTAAAATATTATGAGACAGACCAGATGGGGATTGTGCATCATTCCAATTATATCCGTTGGATGGAAGAGGCACGCATGGACTTGATGGATCAGATGGGCTTCAGCTATAAACAGATGGAAGACCAGGAAATTATCAGTCCGGTGCTGTCTGTACAGTGTGAATATAAGAGCATGGTGCGATTCGGAGATACTGTTGTTATTGAAACAGCCATTGCAGGTTACAATGGAATCAAGCTCAGTGTCCGTTATCGTATGACAGACAAAGAGACCGGAGAACTCCGTACCATTGCAGCCAGTGAGCACTGCTTCTTAAATCGTAGTGGCAAGCCGATTTCCTTGAAACGGTCATACCCTGAAATAGATACAAAATTTTTCCAGATGATGGATGAGGAAAGTTAGGATAAGATGAGCGAAAAATTAGTTCTGATTGATGGACATAGTATATTAAACCGGGCATTTTTTGGATTACCGGATTTGACCAATGCAGAGGGACTTCATACCAATGCAGTATATGGTTTCTTAAACATTTTATTTAAAATATTAGAGGAGGAGCAGCCGGAGTATCTTACGGTTGCTTTTGATGTGCATGCACCAACATTCCGTCATAAGATGTTTGATGCATACAAGGGAACGAGAAAACCGATGGCAGAAGAATTGCGGCAGCAGGTACCGCTGATGAAAGAAATGCTGCGTGCCATGGGAGTTACGGTAATTGAAAAAGAAGGCTTAGAAGCAGACGACCTATTGGGAACCATAGCAAAGCGCAGTGAAGCAGCAGGCTATGAAGTGTCTGTAGTGTCCGGAGACCGGGATTTATTGCAGCTTGCCAGTGACCATATTAAGATCCGGATTCCAAAGACCAGGCGGACCGGAACGGAAATCGAAGATTATAATACCAAAGAGGTATTGGAAAAATATCAGGTTACACCATTGCAGTTTATTGATGTAAAGGCGCTGATGGGCGATACCGCAGATAATATTCCGGGTGTACCGGGAATCGGCGAAAAGACAGCCACGAACCTGATTGTGGCATATGGCAGCATTGAAAATGCATATGCCCATGTAGAAGAGATTAAGCCAAACCGTGCGAAAGAGATGTTAAAAGAGCATTATGATATGGCACAGTTGAGTAAGACACTGGCTACCATTAAGATAGATGCAGACATCCCATATGATATCAACGAAGCAAGAATTGGCAATTTATATACACCGGAAGCTTATATGATGTGTAAGCGTCTGGAATTTAAGAATCTTTTGAAACGGTTTGAAGTAGACACACCGGTAAATACCGGAGAGGAAAACTTTAAACGAATCGAGGATTTTTCTGGGGTAGAAGATTTTTTTGCAAAGGCAAAGAAGCAGCAGGCAGCAGGCGTCCAGTTGATTTATGAAAAGGATGTTGTGCTTGGACTTGCAGTTGCATGCACAAAAGAAGATGTGGCATATATTCCGGTTGCGGGATTTGTGACAGAGCAGTATCTATTCGAACAGAGCAGACAGCTTCTTGCAGCAGGCACAGAGATTCGCACCTTTGATTTAAAACCACAGCTTAAATGGATAGAAGCCGATGAAAAGAGTCATATTTTTGATGTGAAAATAGCAGCTTATTTATTAAATCCATTGAAAAATGACTATGCTTATGAAGATATTGCAAAAGACTATCTTGATTTGATGGTGCCATCGAAAGAGGATTATCTTGGAAAGAAAGATTTAGCCACAGCATCGGAAGAAAAGCCGGAAGAATTCTTGAAAATGGCATGTTATCAGGCATATATTAATTTAATGGCAAAAGAGCCGCTGGCAAAGCAGTTAGAAGAAGAGGGCATGAAAGAACTCTTTGATAAAATAGAAATGCCGCTGGTATATACCTTATCTGATATGGAAAAGGAAGGCATTGCTATTGATGCAGATGCCTTAAAAGAATATGGAGAGAATCTTGCAGTATCCATAGATAAAATTGAAAAAGAAATCTATGAAGAAGCCGGTGAGACCTTTAATATCAATTCACCAAAACAGCTTGGTGTGATTCTTTTTGAAAAATTGCAGATGCCAAATGGCAAGAAGACCAAGACCGGATATTCTACTGCAGCAGATGTACTGGAAAAGCTGGCACCGGATTATCCGATTGTATCAAAAATATTAGAGTACCGTCAGCTGACCAAATTAAAATCCACATATGCCGACGGACTGGCTGCATTTATTGCAGAGGATGGACGGATTCACAGTACATTCCAGCAGACCATAACAGCCACCGGACGTTTAAGCAGTACAGACCCGAATTTACAGAACATTCCAATCCGGATGGAATTGGGACGGCTGATTCGTAAAGTGTTTTTACCGAGAGAAGGTTATGTATTCTTAGATGCGGATTATTCCCAGATAGAGCTTCGTCTGCTGGCACATATGTCAGGAGATAAAAATCTGATTGATGCATATAAGCATGCAGAAGATATTCATGCGATTACTGCATCCAAGGTATTTCATGTGCCGTTCGAAGAAGTAACACCACTGCAGCGAAGAAATGCAAAGGCGGTAAACTTTGGTATTGTCTATGGAATCAGTTCCTTCGGATTAAGTCAGGATTTAAGTATTACAAGAAAAGAAGCAGAACAGTATATTAAGAGCTATTTTGAAACCTATCCGGGAATCAAGACATTCTTAGACGGACTGGTAGAGGATGGCAAGACAAAAGGCTATGTCACAACAATGTTTGGCAGAAGAAGACCGGTGCCGGAGTTATCCTCCAGTAATTTCATGCAGCGTTCCTTTGGAGAACGTGTGGCAATGAATGCACCGATTCAGGGTTCTGCAGCAGATATTATTAAAATAGCCATGATTCATGTGCATGACCGCCTGAAAGAGGAAGGCTTGAAATCAAAACTGATTTTACAGGTGCATGACGAACTTTTGGTTGAGACCTGTAAAGAAGAACAGCAGCAGGTAGAGAAGATTTTGAAAGAAGAAATGCTTCATGCAGCAGACCTTGCGGTAACCTTAGAGGTAGATATGCATGCCGGAAATAACTGGTACGAAGCAAAATAGGATAAGGCAGAAATTATGAAATTTATCGGAATTACCGGAGGCGTAGGAGCCGGAAAAACAGAAATATTAAAATACCTTGCCGGCAGAGAAGATACGAAAGTAATGCTGGCGGATGATATCGCAAGAGAACTTTCTGAGCCGGGACAGTCCTGTAACGAAAAATTGCAGGAGCTGTTTGCGGGAACAGATGTTTTTGATGAAAAGGGGAAGATGAACCGTCCGAAGGCGGCAGCCATTATTTTCAAGGATGAAGCCAGGCGGAATGGAATGAATGAGATTTTGCATCCGGCAGTAAAGGAATATGTGCTCCATGTATTAGAGCAGGAAAAGGAAGAAGGCAGGCTTCGTTATCTGGTATTGGAAGCGGCATTATTAATCGAAGAACATTATGATGAAATTTGTGATGAATTATGGTATATTTATACTTCAGAGGAGAATCGCAGAGCAAGGCTGAAGCAGTCGAGAGGCTACAGTGATGAAAAAATCAGTGAAATGTTTGAAAGCCAGCTTTGCGAGAACGAATACCGCAGACATTGCAAAGTGGTAATTGATAATAATGGTACGACGGAAGAAACCATTGCACAGGTAAGAACGATAATAGAGAATGAGGGAGAAAATACCAATGGATAATGCAGAACAGAATGCAAATCAATTTGTATTTGGCTTGGATATCGGAACAAGAAACGTAGTTGGAACAGTTGGATATCGGGAAGGCAAAGACTTCTATGTGGCAGCCCAGTATATGAAAGAGCATGAAACCAGAGCTATGCTGGATGGTCAGATTCATGACATCGGAAGAGTAGGCAGAACAATTGCAGAAGTAAAGGCAGAATTAGAAGGGCAGTTAGAGGCAAAGCTTACCGATGTCTGCATTGCTGCCGCTGGCCGTGTACTGAAAACCGTGACCACCAGCGTGGAATATGAATTCGCAGAAGAGACCGTAGTAACTGCAGAACATATACATACTCTGGATTTACTGGGAGTAGACCATGCCCAGCAGATTTTAAAAGAGAGGAATGATACCCGTTACAAATTTTACTGTGTGGGATATTCTGTTGTAAAATATTATATCAATGATGAAGTCTTTTCCAATATAGAAGGACATAAGGCAGAGAAAATTTCGGAGGATATTATCGTAACCTTCCTGCCGGAGGACGTTGTAGATGGTCTGTATTCCGCAGTAGGGCAGGCTGGATTAAATGTTGCCAATCTGACTTTGGAGCCTATTGCTGCAATCAACGTAGCAATTCCGGAGGCTTTTCGAATGTTAAATATTGCACTGGTTGATGTGGGAGCCGGAACATCCGACATCTGTGTCACCAGAGACGGAAGCATTATTGCATATGGCATGATTCCTTATGCCGGAGATGAGCTGACCGAATTAATTGTACAGCATTATCTGGTGGATTTTAATATGGCAGAACATATGAAGCTGACATCCGGTATGGCGGATGAAGTGGAATTTACAGATATCATGAGCATTACCCATACGATTCCATCCGAAGAAATCTGGGATTTAACCAATGATACGGTAGATAAGATTACTACTGAGGTAGCAGAGAAAATCAAAGAGTTAAATGGTGATAAATCGGTCAGTGCAGCCTTCGTAGTTGGCGGCGGCGGCAAAATCCACGGATTTACGGAAATGCTTGCAGACAAGCTTGAAATTCCAAGAGAACGTGTGGCATTACGTGGAGAAGAAGTTTTAAAAGAGGTTCATTTTGCACAGGAAGAGATTAAGAAAGACCCATTACTGGTAACGCCGATTGGAATCTGTCTTAATTATTATGACCAGAAGAATAATTTCATTATGGTCCGGTTTAACGGAGAACGCTTAAAGCTTTATGATAACAGCCATCTTACCATTGTGGATGCAGCATTGCAGGCGGGTTTCCCGAATGAAGCGCTGTTCCCAAGACGGGGCAAGGCAGTAGAGTTTACCGTAAATGGCAAGCCGAGAATTGTCCGTGGAGAACCGGGAGAATCTGCCATTGTTAAAGTGGACGGAAGAGTAGTCAGCATCAATACACCACTGGTTCCGAATTCCGAGATTACCATAGAAGCCTCTACCATTGGAAAAGAAGCCGTATCTACGATTGAACAGTTAGATGAATATACATCCTCCACCATTACCTTCCAGGTCAATGGCATCAATATTACCTGTCCGAAATTTGTTCAGGTCAATGGAAGCCTTGAACCTTCTAATTATGTTATTCAGGAAGGGGACGAAATCGAAACCAGAAACTTCTATACCATTGGACAGCTGGCAGAGTTTATGGATGTGCGGATTGATGAAGAAGCCGGAATTATCTTAAATGGGAAACCGGCAGATATGGGTTCCCTTTGCTATGAGAACTTTGAAATCGAATGGAGTGCTTCTGCCTATGAAAGCGGTGAACGTCATATTTCCTATGGACAGGCAGACCACAGATTTGATGCCGGACCGGAAGAAGAAGCTTCAACAGAAGAAAGCACAGACAGTGCAGCTGAAGTTCATGAGCCAGCAGTTGAAACGAATACAGATTCTGCAGCAGAAGCAGCAGCCGATGCACCGGTGCAGAAACCGGCAGAGCCGGAAAGCAAAGAATTACATATTATTGCAAACAATCAGGAAATTACTTTAAGTGGCAAAGAAGAATATGTATTCGTGGATATTTTTGATTATATTGATTTTGATTTGTCAGCATCCCATGGAAGAGCAATTGTAACTTTAATTAATGGCATGGATGCCCAGTATACACAGGTATTGCAGGATGGCGATAAAATTGAAGTATACTGGAAAGAGAATTACTAAATAGAAAGAGACATAAGAAAATGGAATTATGCAGTATTGCAAGTGGAAGCAGTGGAAACTGTATCTACGCAGGAACAGAAAGCAGTCATCTGATGATTGATGCCGGAATCAGTGGAAAGCGCATTGAAGCAGGATTAAACAGTATCGGTTTGAAAACCGCGGAAATGCAGGCACTGCTTGTGACCCACGAACATTCAGATCACATTTCCGGTCTTGGCGTGGTAGCAAGAAAATATGGAATTCCAATCTATGCCACGGCAGAGACCATTGAGGCAGTCAAAGGGATTTCCAGTGTGGGAAAAGTAGATGAGACATTGTTTCATCCTATCGAAGCCGGAGTGGAATTTCAGATTGGAGATATTACGGTGGAGCCGGTATCCATTTCCCATGATGCTGCAAATCCGGTGGCATACATCATGAAACAGTCAGATAAAAAGATGGCGGTCATTACCGATTTGGGGAAATATGACAATTATCTTATAGACAAGCTGCAGGATTTAGATGTATTATTGTTAGAAGCAAATCATGATGTGCGTATGCTTCAGGTGGGCAGTTATCCTTATCCTCTGAAACAGCGGATATTAGGGGACAGAGGACATCTTTCCAATGAGAGCAGTGGACAATTTTTAGGGCAGCTTCTGCATGATAAGTTTAAAAAAGTAGTATTGGGGCATCTGAGCAAGGAAAATAATCTGGCAGAACTGGCATATGAGACAGTGCGCCAGGAAGTAGAACAGGGTGAGAACCCGTACCACGGAAATGATTTTCCAATCCAGGTAGCAAAGCGGGACGAAGTGTCTGAGCTTATCCGGATTTAAGAATATTAAGAAAGCAAAAATAAGAGGAGAACAAAATGGAAAAGACACAGAGCAAGACAATTATTACTGTAGTAGGAAAAGATACTGTAGGAATTATCGCAAAAGTTTGTACTTATTTATCAGAACAGCATATCAATGTACTGGATATTTCACAGACTATCATTGACGGATTCTTCAATATGATGATGATTGTTGATTTAAATACATCCAAAACACCATTTGCTGAGTGTTCTGCAGCACTGGAAAAATTAGGTGAGGAAATCGGTGTTACCATCAAATGTCAGAGAGAAGAAATCTTTGATATGATGCACAGAATTTAATACGACTTACATAAAAGGGAACTGCTGTTGGCAGGTCACTAAGGCGTATCAATGAAAATACAGGAAATGAGCTGCGTAGAAAGGCAGAATATAGGAGACAAAAAATGATTAATATAATGGAAGTAAGCGAAACCAATAAAATGGTGGAGCATGAGAACTTAGATGTCCGTACCATTACCATTGGAATCAGTCTTTTGGATTGTATTGATTCTGATTTAAAGAAGTTAAACGATAACATTTATAAGAAAATTACTACAGTGGCAAAGGATCTGGTATCAGCAGGAAATCAGATTGAGCAGGAATTTGGAATCCCAATCGTAAATAAAAGAATTTCCGTTACACCAATTGCACTGGTTGGCGGGGCAGCCTGCAAGACGCCGGAAGATTTTGCAACCATCGCAGATACTATGGATGCAGCAGCCAAAGCAGTAGGAGTAAACCTGATTGGTGGATATTCTGCACTGGTATCCAAGGGAATGACAAAGGCAGATGAGCTTTTAATCCGTTCTATTCCAATGGCACTTTGCCGTACCGAAAGAGTCTGCAGTTCTGTAAATCTTGCATCCACAAAAACCGGAATTAACATGGATGCTGTAAAATTAATGGGGGAGATTCTCTTAGAGGTGGCAGAGCAGTCTAAGGACAGAGATTCTGTAGACTGTATGAAACTGGTTGTATTCTGTAATGCACCGGATGACAACCCGTTTATGGCAGGCGCATTCCATGGTGTAACAGAGGCAGATGCGGTAATCAATGTTGGTGTCAGCGGACCGGGTGTTGTAAAGACTGCACTGGAAAAAGTCCGTGGAGAGAACTTTGAAGTATTATGTGAGACCATCAAGAAGACTGCATTTAAAGTAACCCGTGTAGGTCAGCTTGTAGCACAGGAAGCGTCGAGAATTTTAAATATTCCATTTGGTATTGTAGATTTATCTCTGGCACCAACTCCTGCAATCGGAGACAGTGTAGCAGATATTCTTTGTGAAATTGGTCTTGAATATGCAGGTGCACCGGGAACGACAGCAGCCCTTGCTCTTTTAAATGACCAGGTTAAGAAGGGCGGCGTAATGGCATCTTCTTATGTTGGTGGTTTAAGTGGTGCATTTATTCCGGTCAGCGAAGACCAGGGAATGATTAATGCAGTACAGGCAAATGCCATTACACTGGAGAAATTAGAAGCAATGACCTGTGTATGTTCCGTAGGTCTCGATATGATTGCAATTCCGGGTGATACCAAGGCAACTACCATTTCCGGTATTATTGCAGATGAAATGGCACTTGGAATGATTAACCAGAAGACTACAGCAGCCCGTCTGATTCCGGTAATAGGAAAGGGAGTAGGCGATACTGTAGAATTTGGTGGATTATTCGGCTATGCACCGATTATGCCGGTAAACCAGTATTCCTGTGATGCATTTATCAACCGTGGGGGAAGAATTCCTGCACCAATTCACAGCTTTAAGAACTAGGATTTTTTGAAATGGAGAAAGAAAATGAGTGATATCCGTAAACTTGTGTTTTTTGAACGAGGCGTAGAAACATTAACTTATTTTTCACATGAGATAGCAGCGTCATTTCGCAAGATGGGATATCAGATTTTCTTCTTTGACATTCAGGCAGAATATGCTGACACGAAACGATTAAGCCGCTTTTTAAAAAGTGGTGAGACTGCAGTCATTACCTTTAACTTTATCGGATTAAGCGGAGAGGAGTTCCTGTTGGAGACAGAGTCTCAGTCTGTCTTTGCCAGCAGAAATATTCCGGTCTATTGCATTCTTGTGGACCATCCGTTGTATTATCATAAGCAGCTTGATGAGACAATTCCGAATCTGACTGTGTTCTGCATCGACCGTCAGCATATTTCTTATATGAAACGGTTTTATAAAGGGATTCCCTGTCATTTTTTACCATTGGCAGGGAATTTTCTGATGGATAAGGAAGAACGTATTTCTACAGACTTTATTCCATATGAGAACCGGGAATATGAAGTGGGTTTTATCGCAAACTATGTGCATCTTCCGGCAATTGAAGAGCATTTTACCAGCCAGACGAAGGAATATATTGATTTCTATCATGAGATATTAAATTATCTCCGCCTGCATCCGTCAGAGCCGTTAGATTCTGCCATGGAGCATTTTGTCCGTCGGGAGATTCCGGAAGTAACGGAGCGGGAGCTGATGGCATGCTTTGCAGGAATGCTTTTTTTGGATATGTATAACCGGACTTATTTCCGTGGAGAAACGGTGCGGACATTGGTAGACAATGGAGTACGGGTACATGTTTTTGGCAAAGGGTGGGAGAATCTTAAGGTAAAACATCCGGAGAATCTTATTTTAAACGGAAGACAGCTTGATTCTGCCGAATGCGTAAAAATCATCCGGAATACCAAGATTGCATTGAATACCATGCCGTGGTTTAAGGATGGAGCCCATGACAGAATTTTTACAGCCATGTTAAATAAAGCAGTATCCCTGACAGATGGCAGCATTTATTTAAAGGAGCGTTTCTGCGATGGAAAAGATCTGGCATTTTATGAGTTAGAACATCTGGATGCATTGCCGGAACAGGTATTATCCATGCTGGGACATCCGAAGAAAATGAAAGAAATCATAGAATATTCTTATGAACGGGCACTTAAGGAAGATACCTGGGCGAACCGTGCAGAACGTCTGAGAGAGTTCTTATAGGAAGAATTCCTTGACAAGTGTTTTGGAATATGTTTTACTAAATTCAGGTCATATGACTGACGGAACCGTGGGAATAACCACATGAAGTATGACCTGAGAAAGCCGACCGTCTGGGCAGTTAAGCTCGGGATACGTGTCGGTATTTTTTATGCATGCAAACAGGAAAAGTCACAGGAAAAATTCGAAAGAGAAAGAGACTTTGACGGAAAGCTGCAGCAACTTTAAAAATTACATGGAGCGTAAGAAGGAGGAACAAAAATGAAGATGACTTCATTAGCAGAAGAACTTGGAAGCACTACTTATCCGGGAAGAGGAATTGTAATTGGAAAGTCGAAGAATGGAAAGTATGCGGTAACTGCTTATTTTATCATGGGAAGAAGCGAGAACAGCCGTAACCGTGTATTTGTTGAGGATGGAGAAGGAATCCGTACCCAGGCATTTGACCCTGCAAAATTAAGTGACCCAAGTCTTATTATTTATGCACCGGTTCGTGTACTGGGCAATAAGACCATTGTAACCAATGGAGACCAGACAGATACCATTTATGAACTGATGGATAAACAGCAGACCTTCGAACAGGCATTAAGAACCAGAGAATTTGAGCCGGACGCACCTAACTATACACCGCGTATTTCCGGAATCATGCATGTGGAAGATGGAAAATACAATTATGCAATGTCTATTTTAAAGAGCAACAATGGTAATCCGGATGCCTGCAATCGTTATACATTTGCTTATGAGAATCCGGTAGCTGGGGAAGGACATTTCATTCATACTTATATGAATGATGGAAATCCATTACCAAGCTTTGAGGGCGAGCCGGTACTGGTTGATATCGGAGATGACATTGATGCATTTACCGAACTGGTATGGAATAAACTGAATGCAGACAATAAGGTATCTTTATTTGTAAGATATATTGATATTGAAACCGGAAAATATGAAAGCCGCATTGTAAACAAGAACAAATAAGATTTTGTGAATAAGATTCGTGCGAGAGAGGAAAATAAAATGAAAGAATTAGAATTAAAATATGGTTGTAACCCAAATCAGAAACCATCCAGAATTTACATGGAAAATGGCGAATTGCCAATCAAAGTATTAAATGGTAAACCAGGTTATATTAACTTCTTAGACGCATTCAATGGCTGGCAGTTAGTAAAAGAATTAAAGAAAGCAACCGGGCTTCCGGCAGCC
>ULQZ01022815.1_pt1 | contig 110594 bp, 97 predicted proteins | sample 1955011 | NCBI WGS metagenome assembly ULQZ01 (sample SAMEA4835670, study PRJEB28245) | human gut metagenome | biome: gut microbiome; material: fecal sample | place: Denmark | collected 2008 | reverse complement strand
TTTTGACTATGCCAAAAATTGGTCAAATCTTGGTCAAAACCCCTTGACCAACTATATTTTAGTACATCCAAGCTCTGAAACCCTTGATTTTCCTGCATTCCTACTTATCAATAGACTTCATTGTCGGGATTAGTTCATCCACTTTTTCGCTTGATTTTATCATATTTCATCATGTTTTATTTACCGCTTTTTATCAATATTTTATTTACTACTCTTCTGAAATGATTTCATCATTCTTCATCATATTTTTTTATTTTGCAGTAAAATTGCAGTAAATATATTATGATATCTTTATCTTACCATTAAGGTTATTTATTGCCTCCTTTTTCTTATCCTCTGTAGCATGATTATATATATTCATTGTTGTGCTAATATCACTATGCCCCATAATTTCCTGTATAACCTTTACATTAGTTTCATTTTCGCAGAATCTTGTACAAAATGTATGTCTCATAACATGAACACTAAAATGTGGTATTAACAAAGGCTCTCTATTCTCCTTCTTAGCTTTATCCTGTTCCTCCTTGTTGTATAGTGTATAAATTCTCTTTATTGCTCTATTAATCGTCATAGGAGTATGAACATTACCAAACCGATTTTTAAAAATGAAATCTGTGTATCCATCTATTACAACTTTACTCTTGCCATTAACAAATTCCAATTCTTTTTCTTTTAGCAATGCTTTTCGTACTTCATCAAGCATAGGAATTATTCTCTTTCCTTTTTCAGTTTTAGGAGTTGTCACATGAAACTCACATTTTCCATTATCCTGTATTCTATATATCAAATTATGATTTATAGAGATTGTACCTGCTTTAAAATCAATATCTTCCCATCTTATCCCTATAGCTTCTCCTATTCTGCAACCTGTTCCCAATAAAAATGTGAATAATGGAAGCCAATGAGAATATACAGGATTATTAGCTGTAAATGTAACAAAAGCCTCTTGTTGCTTTTCTGTTAATGCCATTTTAGTCTTTGTTTCTCCTTTATCAATCACCTTCATTACTCCGCTTGATGGATTTATTCTAATTAATCCATCATCCACTGCCATAGTAAAAGTTGGATGAACAAGAGTATGTATTATTTCCAATGAATTTGCCTTAAATCCATTATTCAATAATTTATTATAATATTTTATAATATCACTCTTTTTTATTCTTGATAATTTCATTAATCCAATATCATCTCTCACATAACTTTTCCACATATAAATATAATTAGTCTTTGTAGATTGTTTAAGTGTCCTCTTCGTCGACATATATAAATCAAACATTTCATTCAATGATATCTTTTCTCCACTACCTGTTTTTATGCCATCCTGCAAATCTCTTTGTATTTTCTGTTCTTCTTTTCTCAATTCATTTAAATCATCACGATATATTGTTTTCCTTTTGCCTACATCATCCATGTACTGATACATATATCTTCCGTCTGCTCTCTGCGTTTCACCTGTTTTTAATACTCTTCCTCGATTATCTTTTCTCTTATCTGCCATGATTTTCCTCCTAAAAAAGCTCCCGCTAATAGCAGGAGCATACAATTTAATTATTCTGACACCATATCGATATATTTTACGATTCGTTTATGATTCCAAAGTACTCGCTTTCCTCTTTGTACTCTCGCATGTGCCGAATTTCCAATGTCAACGGCACTTGCTCTCCCACATCCTAACAAGTTCTGTAATTCTGCTGTATTTAGCAATATCCTTTCCGAAACTTCACTCGTTGATTTTGTAGTTGCATTCATATAAAATATCCTCCTAAGCCTCATACTTATCGTCAATAATCGCTGAATACACCTCCTTAGAAATCTTAATAAAGCCCTGCTTTTTCCCTTTTTCAACAACAACTCTTGCAAGATATGTACGCTTATTGTTTCCGTTTGAATATGATTTAATAATTTTGTCCTCGAATAACATACCTAGAACATCACTAACATCCATATTCCAATATCTATTCAAATTTCTGTAATATTGTGACACTTTTGCAATAATCTCTGCTGGTAAAAGATACATGTAACCTTTCTCTTCAAACCCATCAAAATTCTTTGTTTTTATAAATTCCTCCTTAGTTCCAATATTAATGCACCCCTTATCAATTAGCACATCAATCGCCTTTATAAACTCTGTTGATGGATTTTCCTCTATTGATAATTCTTCACTTAACTTTATATTTAATATCACATCCTCCTTCATGCTGTTAATTATCTGCTCAATATCATCTTTTATAATATTGCTAAACCCATAAAAAAATCTTTTAAGCATATCAGCCAATAACCGCAATGTTACACACGAATCTATCAGTCTTTTCTCCTTTAACACACCGCATAATTGGTCTCTCTCCTTGTTAAAATTATCCTTAATATAGCAAATCTCTCTGTCCCAATTTAAAGATAAATATTGCGTAAATATAGATATAAAACTTGTATAATAATTTGCATTTTTTTGAAACCAATTAACCAACTCTAAATTCACATTGGATTTATCAATCATGCAGTAAACGCAACGCAAATTTGAAGACAAGCCTTTGCCTCTTAGTTCTCCAGTTATAACCACTGCTCCATGAACTCCATCTCCCTGTACATCTTGAAGTTTTTCATTACTTCGACTTTTGGTACTTCCATCTCCAACCATTCTGATAATTGCCTCAAGCTTATTCTGCATTTCTGTCTTTTTCTGTGCTGTTTTAGCTGGTGCATAGTCATCAAATAAAGTCGTCGTATCTCTTCCGCTTTTTACTAATGCGCGTTCAAATGAGACAATTGTATCTGAATCAATCCTCCTTACTGTATTTCTATGCTTTTCATCCGTTAATTGCATGTATAAAATTTTTGAAAGCGTTGTTTTCATCGAACCTGTTTTACCATTAATGAATAAAACAAATCTAGGCATATATCCAGCTTCCTCAAATAATTTAAACGAAACACCCAATAGTGAAAACAGAACCATTGTTGATATTGTCGGTTTATCGCCATACACTGACAATGCATTTTTGAATATGCTATAAACATCTTTTCCTGTTATATCCTGTTGCAGAGGCAATGATAATCCTGTTTTAATATCTAATGGCAGAATTCCATTTTTACTATCATCTAAATACTGCATTTTCCCATCAATTAACTGCCAACCATGCTCTATATATATTTTCTTCACATTTATGCCTTTGGTTTTCTGTCTAAAAAGATTTTCAATTATTCTAGCTTCTTTCTTTGAGCCATTAAGTATAGCACTGGAAAATCGCTTTGCAATGATTGTTGTAATATTGCTAATATCAGATGTTAGAATATCAATTTTTTCATTATCCGTTCCATCTATAATAATATTGCTTGCAAAACTTTCTCTTTCATATAAAGCATTTCCATTCCTGTCAATATAAACATTCTTGCACACAGGAAAAATTTGATAATTACAATAGCCTGCATATCCTTTCTCTATATCTGTTTTTGCCTCCTTCTTCTCAGAATTATATGCATATTCCATATCCATGAATATCGGCTTAATCAATGGCTTTTCCTCGAAAATAAATGGCTTAATCAGTTCTTCCTCCTTTCTTATCTCAAATGGTTTTTGTAAAAATTTTATCGGTTTTTCCAATGTCTTAATCTCATCTCCTTTCATGATTCATTATATAATTCCCCAAACTTATCAAAAAAGGGAAAAATTATTACACAAAAAATGCGCAAAAAAGCTCGGAGTTTTTAACTCCGAGCCATCTTTTTTAATATATTATCCATTGAAACTGCTATATTAGTGTAATCCATCTCCGAATTATTCACGCTTTCATAAAGAACATCATGAATTTTATATATATTTCTTCTAGTTATATTAATAAATCTATAGTACTCTTCTCCCTCCAAATGATACATTAATGCTTTACGAATTATTTCCGTAACAAGAATCTCATCATCATTATATTGCTTTCCTTCTAGAATCTTGTTTATAGAACTAACTATATGATATTTCGTCGTTTTTTCATCAATTTCAATATCAATTTTATTATCAAAATAATATATTTCATATAATATATCTTTCAATAAATCCTCATTATTAATATCTATTTTTAAATCTGTATTATCATTTAACCATGTCGATATTAACATTACTTTTTCTTTCTGTTGCTTTGTAATTCTGACTTTATTAACAACCGAACTATTTTCATAAAGTGTCTCTAAAACTTTACAAATAAAATTATCACGATTCGCCTCTGAATTTAGTAACCAAAGCATTGCATAATCTTCAAAAATATTATTATATAATTTTTCAGCTTTATTATTTTGTATAACTGCCTGATAATCATTTTGAATAATTTTTAATAAATCCACTATAATACTTTGCATTGACTTATCTTTTGCCATTTCTATTATTAAATAAATCATTGCATTCCATATCATTTCACATTTAATATAGCAAAAAAAATTATCCTGCTCCATTGATACATCTGAAATAATAGACGCCAAATAATATAAGCCATTTTTTAATTTTAACTTATTGCTAATATCAGCCTGTATTATCTTTTGCAAATTTTCAACTATATACGCATAATCATTGCTTGCTTCTTCATACACATCATCATAATTTATATCAAGATGTCCACTATAAATATTTTTATTTGTCATAATATAATAAAAAAAATCTCGATATGAATATTTTATTTTACTTCCATTAAAATATTTGAAAATTTTCTGATTTGGCTTACTCTCACCTATTGCCCTGTCAATTCTTAAAAGATTTACTTCACTTTGCAAAACATCTCCTTCGATAAAATTTAGAAATTCATTCACTTGAATATAATTGTAATTACATAATGAAAACTGTTTTCCAGCTCCATAATTATTTTTTACATTATGCATTATTCTCTTTCTAATATCTCTAGATACATCATATATAAATCTATTTCTTGCTTTTGTACCTGCTTCTTCACAAGAAATGCCTTGATTTATATAATCAATCTTATAGCTGTCATATATTTGTTTTGCTTCATCATTTCCCTTTAATACTACATTCACCTTTTTTTCCGCAAGAGTATTAGCGTATTCTAGTACTGCTTTCTTTACAATATTTTCTTTGTCCATCATTCCACCCATTCCACCTATCATAATACGCACATTATAGCATTCATCACCAATATTATATAGGTGGAAATGATGGAATTGTGGAATTAATTTTCTTCTAAAGTATCTATAATTACCCTAACCACACCAATTATAATTGCTTTCAATACAGTATCCATAACTATCAGCTCCTTTCTAAAAAATAAAAGGTACTAATTACAGAACTATATTTCCGTAACTAATACCTTTTCATAATAATATTATATAATTGATTATTTTGAATTTAACACATTAAAAATCATCCTCATCTTCATGTGCTAAATCCCATATCATTTTTGCTTCTCCAGCTTCCCTTTTTAATATTCTTTTCCCAGAGTTAAATAAATCTCTCGGTGTATCACTCATGCTTGCCTGTTTTGAACGATTACAATGCTTGCATATACACTGTAAATTCCATTCAGAACTACTTCCTCCAAACTTTTGTGGAATAATATGGTCTATATCCATATCGCCTTTTCTGAACTTTCTGCCACACTTCTGACATGTATACCAGCCATTGTTGTTATCATATGCGTCATTCTTATTAAAATAAGTATCTCTGTATCCCATAAATCCTTCTCCTTTTATAATCCTCTTTCATATGCTTCTTGACATAAAATATCATATCTGTAATCATTTTCTAACCCCTGCTTCTCCATATTGTTAATAGCATTTAATATGTATTTATCATCCTTGTTTTTTATTTGTCTTTTAAAATTCTTTTTTGTATTATCAATATCCTTTTGAAGAGAAGTTTGTAATCCACTAGATAATGCATTTATTTTCTGTTGTGTGTTCATCTCCTTGTAATCATCATTATCACATGACATACCTTCTTTTGCCTTTAAATAACCTGTTCCCAATAAAAATGCACCACCCACTAAATATTCAAAAAAACTCATTTTGATATACCTCCTTTCACGCTATCTAATGTATACATTATATAATTTGTACATCAATTATGCAAGCATTAGATTTTAGATATAATATCTAAAAATAAAGGAGTGTCTATATATGGTTCGTCTGCGTGTGCTTGATATACTTAAAGAACAAAATCACTCAAAATACTGGTTATATAAACAGATGGAATTAAGTTATCAGAATTTCAACAGAATGGTACAAAATGAAACATCATCTATAAAATTTGAAAATCTTGAAAAATTATGTTCCATTTTAAATTGCTCTATAGGAGATTTATTTGAAATAACCAACAATACTACAACGGACAAAAAATAAATCCATCTTTGCCAAAACAAAGATGGATTTTTATTTTTTGCAGTAAATTTGCAGTAAAATACTAAAAACAGGGGCTTCCAAATCGCTGGAAGCCCCTATTTATCTAGCTTTTACTTATCGATGCTCTTCATCGTCGGGAAGAGAAGCACATCTCTGATTGCAGGTGAATCTGTAAGCAGCATAACAAGTCTGTCGATACCGTAACCGATACCGCCTGTTGGTGGCATACCTACTGCAAGTGCGTTAAGGAAGTCCTCATCTGTGTGCTGTGCTTCCTCGTCGCCGTTCTCTGCGTTCTTATCCTGCTGTGCGAAACGCTCTCTCTGGTCGATTGGGTCGTTAAGCTCTGAGTACGCATTACACATTTCCCATGTGTTAATGAAAAGCTCGAAACGCTCAACCTTCTCTGGATCAGATGGCTTCTTCTTAGTAAGTGGAGATATTGCAAGAGGATGATCCATAATAAATGTAGGCTGGATTAAATTCTCCTCGCAGTACTCCTCAAAGAAGAGGTTGATGATGTCGCCCTTAGTGTGACGCTCCTCGAACTCAATTCCTCTCTCCTTAGCAAGAGCCTTAGCTTCTTCGTCAGTCTTAATTGTATCAAAATCAACACCGGCATATTCCTTGATTGCGTCATTCATAGTAAGTCTTCTGAATGGCTTTCCAAGGTCAATCTCTGTGCCGTTGTAAGTAATCTTAGTTGTACCGCATACAGTCTCGGCAAGGTGTCTGAACATGCTCTCCGTAAGTTCCATCATACCCTCGTAATCTGTGTATGCCTGATAAAGCTCCATAAGTGTGAACTCAGGATTGTGTCTTGTATCAACACCCTCGTTACGGTATACTCGTCCGATTTCGTAAACTCTCTCAAGACCACCAACGATAAGTCTCTTAAGATAAAGCTCTAATGAAATACGAAGCTTAACGTCCTCGTCAAGTGCGTTGTAATGAGTCTCAAATGGTCTTGCAGCAGCACCACCAGCATTAGATACAAGTGTTGGTGTCTCAACTTCCATGAAGTCTCTGCCATCAAGGAACTTTCTGATTTCCTTGATAATCTTTGATCTCTTTACAAATGTTTCCTTAACCTCAGGATTCATTATTAAATCAACATATCTCTGACGGTATCTCATATCAGTATCTGTGATTCCGTGGAACTTTTCTGGAAGTACCTGTAAGCTCTTAGAAAGAAGAGTAATCTCCTCAGCGTGAACTGAAATCTCTCCTGTCTTAGTTCTGAAGATAAATCCCTTGATACCGAAGATATCACCGATATCAGACTTCTTAAAGTCTGCATATGCTTCTTCGCCAATTGCATCTCTTGAAATATATGCCTGCATTCTGCCCTTAAGATCAGCAATGTTACAGAAAGATGCCTTTCCCATTACTCTCTTGAACATCATACGTCCGGCAAAGCTTACATTAATTGGAGAAGCGTCCATAATGGCTCTTCTCTCATTGTAATCAGCAGTAACTGCTTCTCTTGCCTGCTGCTCATCTAAACCTTCAGTATTAACTGCTGGTCTGTCACCGAGAAGTTCTTTCTCATGTGCTTCATAGATAGCTCTTATTTCGTCTGTGTGATGTGTTACATCATACTTTGTTATCTGGAATGGATCCTTACCTGCGTCCTGAAGGTTCTTTAACTTTTCCATACGAACCTTAATCTGCTCGTTAACGTCAGGCTGCTGTGCAGATTTATTATCTCCCATGAATGAGTATCTCCTTTTCTATATGTTACTGAAAATTAGTCGTTCTTTACAGATACAACTGTATATTCAATCTCTCCAACAGGTGCTTCTACCTTAACAGTGTCACCCTTCTTCTTTCCAATAAGAGCTGCACCAAGTGGTGACTCATTAGAAATCTTGTTATTAAGGCTGTCTGCCTCTGATGAACCAACGATTGTATACTCGATATCCTCATCGAATTCTACATCGTGAAGTACAACAACGCTCTCCATCTTAACTACATCTTTATTCTTATCGTTATCCTGAATAACCTCACAGTTAGCAAGAATTGCTTCAAGTTCTGCAATTTCTGTTTCGATATCTCTCTGCTCGTCCTTAGCTGCATCGTACTCAGCATTCTCTGATAAATCGCCCTGCTCTCTTGCTTCCTTTAACTTCTGGGCAACTTCCTTTCTTCTGACAACCTTAAGCTCCTCAAGTCTTGCTACTCTTTCGTCATACCCCTTTTTAGTAAGAAACTGTTTCTCTGCCATGTTCTTATCACCTTTCTATATATCTGCTACACTAATATGCTTCTGCTCTACTAGAGAATAAAACCCCACAAGCGTCACAATATTATAAACTATCAGTTCCTGTCTGTCAATGTAACCCTTCCAGTATCCTATCCACAAGCCCATCAAACTGTTCCAGATTAGTAACCTGGTTAGCTTCATTTCTTAATGCCGCTGCGTGCTTGATTCCTGCTGTATACCATGCAAAATGTTTTCTCATCTCGCGGATTCCTGTAAACTCGCCTTTTATCTCACACAGTCCTTTGGCATGTCTCTTAATCATCTGGCACACTTCTTCAACAGACGGCGGTGCAATCACTGTCCCATTATTCATATATTCAGAAACCTGTCTGAATATCCATGGATTTCCTCTTGCTGCCCTTCCAATCATTATTCCGTCACAGCCTGTCTGTTTCATCATATTAACAGCATCTTCGCCGCTTTTAATATCGCCATTACCAATAACAGGAATTGATACTGCTTCTTTGACCTGTCTTATAATATCCCAGTCTGCATGTCCTGAATAATACTGCTGTCTTGTTCTTGCATGGACTGCAATGGCAGCCCCGCCTGACTCCTCAATAACATGTGCTATCTCAGGCGCATTTATACTATTCTCATCAAATCCTGCCCTTATCTTGATTGTAAGTGGCTTATCAAGTGCATCAGCCATCTTCTCGACTATTCTTCCGACAAGCACAGGGTCCTTCATAAGTGCCGAACCTTCGCCATTATTGACTACCTTTGGAACAGGACATCCCATATTGACATCAATTATATCGAACTCTCTTTCAGAAAGTCTCTTCGCTATATCAGCCATGATATCAGGGTCTGAACCGAAAAGCTGCAATGCAAGCGGACGCTCCCCTGGCACCGTCTTCATCAGGTCTTCTGTATTCTTATTGTTATACAGCACTGCTTTGGCGCTGACCATCTCTGTACACATAAGCCCACAGCCCTGCTCCTTGCATAAAAGTCGAAATGGCAGGTCTGTTACTCCTGCCATCGGTGCCAATGCAATATTATTCTTTATCTCAACATTTCCAATTCTCATAATTACTCCATGCCTAAGAAGAATACCTTGAAGAACATCTCAAGTGATTCAAGAAGTTCTCTCTTCTCATACTGATACTTCTTGACGAGCATACCGCATGCTATCTCGTCATACAGTAAATCGCCCTCGTCTGCTGATGATTTGAACAAAAGATTGCCTTCCTCATCGAATTCCATATCAAGTATTCCACCAACTTCCTCTGTGAAAAGAACGCACATAATCTTTAACTCGTTCTTTACATCATCCGGAAGCTTATCAAAATCAGGGTTAAAATAGTATTTCTTCTCATAAGAATTAGATACACATAAAACTACATTTTCATCAAACATATCCATATAATCCTCTCACAGAAACCTCTCCGGTTCTGATAATCTTCTCGCCCTCGTCTGTCTTAATGATAAGTTCGCCCTCATCATTGATTCCAAGTGCTTTTCCAACAATTTCCTTGTCAGCATATATTGCCTTGACGTCGCCGCCCTTATTGACAAGCATTGAATTATAGTCTTCTTTAAGCCCAGCCAGATTCTGTGTCTTAACAAATGTATCATAGTACTTTGCAAAGCTCTCTGAAAATGCGGCTACTATACGGCTTCTTTTCAGATTGTCGCCAGTCTCAAGATACAGAGAAGAAGCTGTTGCCTTGATTGAATCATCAAATTCTGTCGTATTAACATTAATTCCCATACCAATAACTACATAATGTATGTAATCCATCTCAGCACTCATCTCTGTTAATATTCCACATACCTTCTTCTTATTAAGAACTATATCATTAGGCCACTTTATACGGCACTCTGCATCATGTCCGTCCTCTGTAAGAACCTTGTGGATTGCCTCCTGCACAGCCATGGCTGCCACTATTGTAAGCATTGACGCATTGACTGGTGCAATATCCGGTCTTAAAAGAAGTGACATCCATATCCCACTTCCTGCAGGAGAAACCCAATTCCTGCCGCGTCTGCCCCGACCACCTGTCTGGCTCTCTGTTATATAAAGTGTTCCATCAGCTGCATTATCTCTCTCTGCCGCTCTCTTAGCTTCATTGTTGGTAGAATCTGTCTCGTCATAATATACTACTTCGCGGATAATCCCTGTCGTATTGCCTGTATCCACACAGGTAAGCTGACTCATTATCTCGCTTGATGTAAGAATATCAGGATACTGTGTTATATGATATCCCTTATTCTGGACTGCCTCTATAACATAGCCTTCTTCTTTTAACTGGTTTATCACCTTCCAGACAGCCGTTCTTGAAACCCCCAGCATATTGCACAGTGCCTGCCCTGACACATATCCATCTGATTTTCTCAAAACATTTAAAATCTTAGTCTTCATACCATTACCCGCCATGCTATTACTGCCATAAGCAGAAGTCCTAACGTAACAACTGTAAGAATAACACCTGACACCGTTCTGTCGCTCATGAAATTCTTAGCTGCTGTAAGTCCGTTAACTAATGCTCCAAGCATGAATTCCACAGCAAATAATATTCCGCTTCCGCTGCGCAGGAAAAGTATAATTATGAATACCACTCCTATTGCAAATGTGAGTGCTATATTGGCATAGTCTATGAGCATCTTGCTCTTTCTATACGCGCCACTCGTTGTATAATACATAATGCCTCCATACCTTACGAATTAACCGTTGCCAATTACATTTTTACTTATAAGCTCCAAGTGTAGCTGCCATTACAGCCTTGATTGTATGCATTCTGTTCTCAGCCTCATCGAATACAACTGACTGCTCTGACTCAAATACTTCATCAGTAACTTCCATCTCGTCAAGACCGAATTTGTCATGAATCTCTTTACCAATCTTAGTCTTAAGGTCATGAAATGCAGGAAGACAGTGCATAAATATTGCGTTCTTAGAAGCATTGTCCATAACTGCCTTGTTAACCTGATATGGAAGAAGTGCCTTGATTCTCTCTGCCCATACTTCGTCAGGCTCACCCATTGATACCCATACATCTGTATATAATACATCTGCATCCTTAGTTCCTGCCTTAACATCTTCTGTAAGTGTTACTGAACCACCGCTTATCTTTGCCCACTCCTCACACTGTGCAACAAGTTCCTTGTCTGGAAAATATTCCTTTGCTGTGCAGGCTGTGTAATGAAGTCCTAACTTAGAGCAGACAATCATAAGCGAATTACCCATGTTGTATCTTGCATCACCCATGTATACGAACTTAACGCCCTTTAATCTGCCGAGTTTCTCTTTGATTGTAAGCATATCTGCAAGCATCTGTGTTGGATGGTATTCGTTAGTAAGTCCGTTCCATACCGGCACGCTTGAATATTTTGCAAGGTCTTCAACTATCTCCTGACCGAATCCTCTGTATTCGATTCCTTCAAACATTGTACAGAGAACTCTTGCTGTATCAGCAATGCTCTCCTTCTTTCCAATCTGTGAACCTGTAGGGTCAAGATATGTAACACCCATACCAAGGTCATGTGCTGCCACCTCAAATGAGCAACGTGTTCTTGTACTTGTCTTCTCGAATATAAGTGCAACATTCTTTCCGATAAGTGGCTGTTCTACAATGCCCTTTTTCTTCTTATCCTTAAGCTCTGCTGCTAAGTCTATCAAATATAAAATCTCCTCAGGTGTGTAATCCTTGAGTGTTAAAAAGTCGCGTCCCTTTAAATCCATGACATCCTCCTGTCTGTATGGCAAATTCGCCTACATTGAATAATTAATAACTTTGTTCATTCTATCGCAATTATAGTTCTTCGTCAAATGCGTTGTTTAATTTGTGTAGTTGTAAGACGGTCGGTTGTGGGAGATAGCGGATAGCTTCCGTTAAACTTCTCTGCATAATAATAGGCACTGGGCGTTCCATGCTTCGTCTCCGACCGTTAACGCTGGCAACGCACATCCTTGTGCGCGCCAGCTCACGCGTCCGTCCATGGACGCGTGTACACTCATTCTTTCTACATGCCCAGTACCTTTATTATGCGTTCAGTTTAAAGTCAGCTTTCCGCCATCCCCCACAACCTCCCTTCCTCCACACTTCTCCAAATTCATGGCAGAGTAACTTTCCTCTCCTACACCTCTCCGGACTGGTTCGACTTTCGGCTGCCAGTTTAAAAGGCTGCACAACCACTCTACTTTCCATCAAAATTCATGGGAGGGGCTTTGCCCCGTCCCATGAATATTCCGCATCTGCCACGCCTTCCGTCCGCCAATAAAAAAGGTGGTGTGGCTTTTCTGACTGCAAACTATGCACATAATAAAAGCATTGAGCAAAGTCACTACCTAAGTGTACGCGCGTCCACGGACGGACGCGCGAGCTGTCTCGCACACGGATGTGCGTTGACAGCGTAACGAGAACTTAAACAGCCTTCCACGCTCAATGCTTATTATTATGTAGCGTAGTTTGTACGGAAGAAAACCACACCACCTTTTTTATCCCTTAATGGAATATATGATCTCCAATTATTACAAAATCTGAATAGTTGTTAACATCTACAGTATATAATGCCCTGAATGATGTATAACCACCTATATTATTAACGCCTGATAATGCTTCAAGTGCTGCCTGCATGCATTCTGTGTTTCTCGGACCATTTGCAAGTCTTGCTGCAAATCTGTCTGATGGATTACCAGCGCCATCTGATACACCAGAGAACTGTGATCTCTGATATATAACCCCTGTAACTGTACCAGGATAATGTCCGCTTCTTACTCTGTTAAGAATAACATTGGCAACTGCAAGCTTTCCTGCATATGGCTGGTATCCAGCCTCCCAGTCTATAATACATGCCATAAGCCATATATCATCATCTGATACGCTCATAGTTGGGTTATATGTTATATCTGTTCCTGATATTGTATTAGCAATTATCTTCTGTCGTCTTGCTTCCTCTGCTGCAGCAGCCGCTCTTTCAGCTTCTGCCTCTGCCTCAAGTCTTGCTTCTTCTGCAAGTCTTTCAGCCTCTTCTTCTGCTTCGATAGCTTCAATCTCTGCTATTGTATATCCTGCAAGAAGATTATCTGTTCCAATCTGTTCTGCTATAGCCTCTGCTTCTTCTCCAAAACATAAGCACTGTGTCTGTACATAACCTTCGCAGTTTCCTGAACTAACTTTAGTCCATTCCTTTCCGACCATATCAACATCCACAAGTGTGTTAGTATATAATCTTCCAACAACCTGTGCCGTCTCTTCGTCAGAAGTGTCATAAACATCAAGATAAGGATCAGTAATTGCTACTGCCTTGTTCTTGTATGTTCCTGTTTCTTCATACCCAGTCACAAGAACCTCTTCTGTATTAGCTGAATAAGATGCAACCTTAATTCCCGTGTCAGTATTCTGTGTTTTCTCATAGGTAGTTGCCACTGCTGGAAGAACCGGTGTCATAAATAACACAATTGCAGCTCCCACATAGCAAGCAGCTTTGCTACTTCTAAGTTTCATATTATACTTCCCTTTCCGGCGGCTTATTTAGCTTCGCCTATAAATTGTTACAGAAATGTTACAATTTATTACGGAAATATAATAGCAAAGTTACAGTAATTTGTCAAATATGTTAAAACCCGCTCTATGAGCGGGTTTGCTGGTTTGTTTATTAAATTCATTTTGCCAAAAATAGTATATGACCATATATATAGTTGGTTATCTACACACTTCTCTGTCTGACAGCTTCGTATGTAAGAATTGTACATGCTATTGCCGCGTTAAGAGATTCAACCTCTCCCTGCATCGGAATTCTTATAAGTGTATCTGCCTGCTTAGTGATATCATCTGTAAGTCCATTTCCCTCATTGCCTATTAGAAATGCGGTTCCTTCCCTGTAATCTTCACCAAGATATGTATTCTTTCCGTCAAGATGTGCAGCATATACCTTAATTCCAGCATTCTGACACTGTGAAACTGCATCGCTAAAATCCTGCACATATACAAATGGCACTCTGAATATAGAACCCATTGTTGACCTTATTGTCTTAGGATTATATATATCCACAGTATTAGAACTCATAACAACTCCGGTAACACCTGCACCTTCACCCATCCTTAATATAGTTCCCAGATTACCCGGATCCTGAAGATTCTCAACAAGAATCAGTAACGGATTGTCGGTAAGCATATCTGAAATACTGCTGTCATTCATTCTTACAACCGCCATAATCCCCTGTGGTGTCTGTGTCTGTGACATTCTGTCAAATACATTATCGGCGACAATCTCAATACTGTCAGAAGAAATCCCCTGCTTCTTAACCAGCTCATGCACATACTCAGGATTGTTACTATGAAATCTTTCAGACATATATATCTTTACAAGTAAATCTGCCGGCACCTCAGATACCATGCGGACTCCCTCTACAACATATTCTTTATTCTTCTTTCTTTCCCTGGCCTTAGAAAGCAATGATATAACATGCTTTACCTGTGAACTGCTCGTACTGGTTATCATTATGAGGTTACCTTTCTGCCATGCATTACTTAGAAAGTAATGCACTTATATTAAATTCATAATCATTAATATCCTTAGTCATGGCAAGTGCTTCATCAATATCATAATCAACAAACTTACCATCCTTGTATGCTACAAGTCTGTTACTCTTTCCTTCAGCAAGAAGATCAACCGCATAAGCACCCATAATAGACGCATACATTCTGTCCTTACATGTTGGTGAACCACCACGCTGCATGTATCCTAAAATAGTAGCTCTTGTCTCAATACCTGTTGCAGCTTCAATTCTTCTTGCCATTCCTGTAGAATGTCCGATACCTTCAGCATTAATAATAAGATGGTGTTTCTTGCCCTTCTTTCTTCCTTCTATAATATGATTAATAAGAGCCTGCTCATCATTGTCATATCTTTCCGGAAGAAGGATATCCTCTGCTCCATTGGCAATACCACACCACAATGCAATATATCCTGCATTTCTTCCCATAACCTCAATAATACTGCATCTTTCGTGTGATGTAGATGTATCTCTTATCTTATCAATAGCTTCCATTGCTGTATTAACAGCAGTATCAAATCCAATAGTATAATCTGTACATGCAATATCAAGATCAATTGTTCCCGGAAGTCCGATAGTATTAATTCCCTGTGCTGCAAGCTTCTGTGCACCTCTGAAAGAACCATCTCCACCGATTACAACTATACCGTCAATTCCATGCTTTCTGCATACTTCAGCACCTCTCTTCTGACCTTCTTCAGTCATGAATTCCATGCATCGTGCTGTATAGAGGACTGTTCCACCACGCTGGATAATATCAGCAACGCTTCGCTTGTCCATATCAATTATCTCATCATTAAGAAGTCCGTTATAGCCCTTCTGAATACCCTTGACCTTAAGTCCCTTATTCAAAGCAGTTCTTACAACTGCACGGATAGCAGCATTCATGCCTGGAGCATCTCCACCACTTGTTAATACGCCGATTGTTTTAATTTCCTTTGCCATAACTTCCCCTTTCTTATCTCTTAATATTATTTTCTGCTTTATGTTACCACATTATAAAAGAAAAATCTTCTTTTTTTGATAATTTTTTACCAATGTTAATTAAAATTTATGTTGTAGCAACATTTTTCTCACCATATTTACTCTTAAGAATATAAAGCAGGTCTGATGTCACCTTCACGCACTGACTCTGTGGAAGCGCTATTCTCTGTTTTTCTGCCACACAATATATTGTGACTGTGTCTTTACCGTCCGATTCTTTGAAAATATCAGTAAGCTCATCCCTGTGTGTCTCATACTCAGCAAGACTGTCAAACCTAAGCCACAATCTTCTTGGAACACTGTCAAAGCTCACAACACTGTCTGCCGTAAGTCTTGCTGGTTTGTCGGCATCTGCCTGTATTCTTCCCGTAACAAATACTTTGTTGGTCGTATCAAAAAGTCTTTTATATTTTTGATAATTTCTTGAAAACATAATTACCTCAACACTTCCAACAAAATCTTCTATTGTAAGGTATGCCATCTGCTGCCCTGAACCGGTAGTAATAACCTTAATGTTACTTATAAGGCCACCTATCGTCTGCTTTGAACCGTTCATAAGCTTTGCCTGTCCGGTTTCCTCATCAATAAGAAAATCTGTACTTCTCGCAGAAATATGCTTCTCCCACATACCAGTATATTCATCCAGCGGATGTCCTGTTACATATACACCGAGAACTTCTTTTTCACGTTCAAGCAGATCCTCCTTTTCAAACTCCTGAATATCAGGCACTTTCATTTCAAGGCTCTGTTTATCCTCTTCACTTACGAAATCGAATAGTGACATTTGTCCTGAAATAGCATCTTTATTCTGCTTAACAGCACTATCAATCATTCTCTCATAGACATTCATCATGCCCCGTCTTGTATTACCAAATGTGTCAAATGCACCTGCAAGTATAAGATGTTCCACTGTTCTCTTATTAATTACCCCTGCCATCCTTGTAATAAAATCCTGCATGGAGTGAAAATCGCCATTATTGGTCCTTTCTTCAATAATCGCAGTAATTGTAGGTCTTCCCATACTCTTTACCGCATTAAATCCAAACCTTATATTCTTACCTTCAACACCGAAATCAGCAACTGATTTATTGACATCAACAGGAAGAATACTAATTCCCATCTCTCTTGCTGCAAGAATATATTCTGCGACCTTACTTGTTTTATCAGTTACACTTGATATCAGCCATGCCATATACTGTACAGGAAAATGTACTTTCAGATATGCTGTCTGATATGCCACAACCGCATAGCATGCCGCATGTGATTTGTTAAATGCGTATTTTGCAAAATCCATCATCTCATCATATATCTTATTGGCAGTCTCTTCATTTATGCCATTCTTAATACAGCCTGGTACTCCGTTAGCCTCATTACCATATACGAAATTCTGACGTTCCTGCTCCATTACATCAAGCTTTTTCTTAGCCATTGCTCTTCGCACATTATCACTACCGCCCCACGAATATCCGGCAAGGTCACGGACAATCTGCATAACCTGCTCCTGATACACCATACAGCCATAAGTCGGCTCTAAGATTGGCTCTAACTGCGGGCATTCATAGGTTATGTTTCCCGCATTCTCTTTTCCTTTAATATACTGTGGTATGAAATCCATTGGTCCCGGTCTATAAAGCGATATACCGGCAATTAAATCCTCTAGACAATCTGGTTTTAACTCTTTCATGAAGTTTTTCATTCCGCCACTCTCTAACTGGAATATACCTGCACATTTGCCCTGACTTATACATTCAAATACAGACTTATCGTTATATGGTATATTATCCACTGAAAATGCAGGGTCAATCTGCTGTTCACATTTTTCAGTCTGCTGGATTACAGTTAAGTTTCTAAGACCTAAAAAGTCAAATTTTAACAGTCCCAGATGCTCCAGAGTAGGACCTTCAAACTGCGTAACCTTAACATTATCTGCTCCAACTGCAACCGGAACATACTCTCCAACATCCTTCTGACTGATAAGAACACCTGATGCATGAACTGAAGCATGCCTTGGCAGTCCTTCAAGTCTCTTTGCTTTATCTATAAGATCTCTCACTGTCTCATCAGCTTCATACAATGCCTTAAACTCAGCATTTGGCTTAATGTCCCTGTCTGCGTCACCATTCATTGCACTGTCAATCGTAACACCAACCTTCTGTGGTATCATCTTCGCAATGTTATCAACCATCGCATATGGAAGATCCATAACCCTTCCGACATCTTTAATAACGGCTCTTGCTGCCATAGTTCCAAATGTGATTATCTGGCACACACATTCTTTACCATATTTTTCTATAACATAATCGATAACCTTCTGTCTGCCTTCTGGTGCAAAGTCCACGTCAATATCAGGCATGGATACACGCTCGGGATTTAGGAATCGTTCGAACACAAGATTGTATTTAACAGGGTCAAGCGTTGTTATTTCAAGGCAGTATGACACAAGACTTCCCGCCGCTGAGCCTCGTCCGGGTCCAACCGGAATATCATGTGTCTTGGCATAATTAATGTAATCCCACACAATCAGGAAATAATCGACATATCCCATTGAATAGATAACTGACAGCTCGTAAGAAAGTCTCTGGAATATATCATTCGAATCCTCTGCCCTTTTTATAACAACATCCTTTCTGTCTGCAACTATTGATGCTTTTGCCTGCTCTATAATATCTTCAATGCAAACATCTGCGGTCTTGTCCGGATATCTCTTCTTTAATCCCTCATAACATAAAGCATTAAGATACACCCATGAATTCTTTCCATATTCTTCAGGCACATCAAATGCTGGCAGCTTTGTAACTCCGAATTCTATCTCAACATTACATCTTTCTGCTATCTTATGAGTGTTCTCAACTGCTTCCGGTGCGTATTTGAACAATTCCGCCATCTCTTCCTCTGACTTTAAATAAAACTGTCCACCCTCATATCGCATCCTGTTTTCATCAGAAAGCTTCTTGCCTGTCTGTATACACAATAATATATCATGTGCATCTACATCATCTGCATAGGTATAATGAACATCATTCGTACATACCAGTTCAATTCCGGTCTCATTATGCATACGCATAAGCTGTGGATTGACATAGTGCTGTTCTGCTATTCCGTGATCCTGTAATTCAAGAAAGAAATTTCCCTTTCCGAATATATCCTGAAGTTCAAGTGCAGCATCTCTTGCAGTCTCATACATGCCTCTTGACAGATATCTCTGCACCTCACCTGCAAGGCACGCACTCGTAGCAATAATTCCCTCGTGATATTCCCTTAGCACTTCCTTGTCTACTCTCGGCTTATAGTAAAAGCCTTCTGTAAACCCCTTTGAGACTATCTTCATAAGATTCTGATATCCGGTGTTATTCTCTGCCAGTAATACAAGGTGATTATATTTATCCTCACTCTGTCCTGCGCCTTTATCAAACCTTGACCCCGGAGCTACATACACCTCACAACCAAGAACAGGCTTGATTCCTGCCTTCTTAGCCGCCTCGTAAAATTCAATAACACCATACATCACACCATGGTCAGTTATTGCAAGGCTGTCCATGCCAAGTTCCTTTGCCCGTTTAGTAATCTCTTTTATCTTACTGGAGCCATCCAGCAATGAATATTCAGTATGCACATGCAAATGTGTAAAACTCATAGCATCTCCTCCCTATGTAAAAAAATATAACATATTTTCGTTTATTAATCAGCAATTTTATGATATTCTATATTTAATTATTAATGTAAGGGAGTTGTATTATGTTAATATCTGATATTCCCGTAGGCGGGCCAATTTCAATTGAAATATCCATAGATAATGTCAGCTACGAGATGCCTTCCTCTGTTGTTGCATCCAAGAATGGCTACATTCTCATAGCGCCTTTTACATCAAAAGGTGCTGTAATAGATTTTTCTTCTTATAAGGATATTTTATTTAATCTTTATACCATAGACCCAGCAACAAAGAACCGTGTAGTCTGGAAGAATATTAACATAGAAACTATCACTTATAAATCAACCGGTTTCGCATCTGCTTACTACAAAATCTCGACCAATGTTTTTGCCAGCATTGCCTCTGAATGCGACAGAAGATTTAATCAGCGCATTTCAACCGGGGCTTCGGGACATATCTCATCAGATACCACAGAAGCTGATATTCCGGTAACGTTAATTGATGTCAGTGATAAAGGACTTTCATTTTCAACCAGCAACGAACTATTATATAACTATAATAATACATATATAACATTTTCAGATCAGGCAAACGGAAAGCAGTTTAACTTTCATTTTAAATGTTTTATCATACGCAGCCAGTTGTATGACGAACGCTACATTTATGGATGTATTATCCCAACTCCGTCCCGCGAATATCTTACATATGTTTTTCTTAAAAAAATTGAATCCAGAATCAGTTCTGCTAAAGAACAGTCTGAACAGACCGCTCTTAAAGATGCTGCTGACGTTGCTTCACAATCTATTGAAAGCACTTCGTCAGGATATCATTCACACATATCTGAAAAGAATAAGCGTTGATATAAGGGGCATATCACAATGTGATATGCCCCTTTATTATTAATCATCTTCTTTTTCTTTAGCTGTATCATCAGATTCATTATCGTCTGAATGACTGCCAATATTCTTCCATATATCGCTTTCCGGCTCACCACTAACTGTCGATGAATAGCTTCCATCTTCATTAAATGTTACGCTTTCTGCCACTTTCTCTGATGTTGAGAATAATGAAGTATCAACCGGTTCAGGTATTCCCTTTGCCTCTCTGAATATCTTCATGAATTCCTTGCCTGTGATAGTCTCATGGTCATACAGATATCTTGCAAGCTGATCCATTACTTCTCTGTTCTCTCTTATAATCTGCTTAGCCTCTTCATAACATGACGCAATAAGCTTCTTTACCTCGTCATCAACTTCAGCCTCTGTTGCCTGTGCACAGTTCATAGATGCTCTTCCGCTAAGATACTCATCTTCGACTGTTGATAATGCAACCAGTCCGAATCTGTCTGACATACCGTATCTTGTAATCATTGTCTTGGCAAGGTTAGTTGCTTTCTTGATATCATCATAAGCACCATTAGTAACTGAACCAAATACAACTTCTTCTGCAGCACGTCCACCAACAAGTGATATAAGGTCTGTCATAAGTTCATCCTTTGTCTCAAGATGCTTCTCTTCCTCTGGGAAGTTAAGCACATAACCAAGTGAACCATTAGTATGAGGTATAATAGTAATCTTCTGGACCGGATCAGAATTATTCTTGATAGCTCTTATAAGGGCATGTCCAATCTCATGGTAAGCAACAACCTGCTTTTCCTTCTTGCTAAGAACTCTTTCCTTCTTCTCCTTACCTGCTACAACTGTATCAAAAGCACCAAGAAGGTCCTTCTGGGTAACAACGTTTCTTCCATTCTTAACTGCCGCAATAGCAGCTTCATTAATGATATTGGCAAGGTCTGAACCAACAAGACCGCTTGTTGCCATTGCAATCTCATCAAAATCAACTGTATCGTCCATAAGCACATCCTTAGAATGTACCTTAAGAGTCTCAATTCTTCCCTTCTTATCAGGTCTGTCAACGGTAATTCTTCTGTCGAGACGACCTGGTCTAAGTAAAGCCTTATCAAGTACTTCCGGTCTGTTAGTTGCTGCCAGAATGAATATTCCCTTAGATGAATCAAAACCATCCATCTCTGCAAGTAACTGGTTCAATGTCTGCTCACGCTCGTCATTGCCACCACCATACTTGGAATCTCTGCTCTTACCAATAGCATCAATCTCATCAATAAATATAATACATGGAGCCTGCTTAGTTGCTTCCTTGAACAAATCTCTTACTCGTGATGCACCAACACCAACGAACATCTCTACAAAATCAGAACCTGCAAGTGAGAAGAACGGTACATCTGCCTCACCGGCTACAGCCTTGGCAAGAAGCGTCTTACCTGTTCCAGGAGGTCCTACTAAAAGTGCACCCTTAGGAAGCTTTGCACCAATCTTGGCATATTTCTCAGGGTAATGTAAGAAATCAACAATCTCTGTAAGTGATTCCTTAGCTTCATCCTGACCTGCAACATCCTTGAATGTAACACCTGTCTTTTTCTGGACATATACTTTGGCGTTGCTCTTTCCAACGCCCATTCCGCCCATCATTCCACCATTCTTAGCAATTCTTCTATATACAAATGCAAAGATTATATATATGAATAAAAATGGCAGTACATATGCAAGCAGAAATTCTACAATTGAAGAACTCGAATCCGGAATATATCCTTCAAACTCAATACCCTTTCTCTTAAGAAGTGGTACAAGAGTATCATCATTAACATACCCTGTATAATATGTGTATGAAACTCCTGCTATGCCAGACTGTTTCTCCTCTTCAACAGGTGTAATAAGAATTCTGTCCTGCTCTAATGCTACTTTCTTTACCTTATCTTCATCAATCATCTGCATGAACTGGTCGTAGCTTATCTCCTTGTAAGTTGCATTCCTAAACATATTGCTAAGAAGCGTAAGTCCGATAAATGTTACAACTGCCGCTATAATAATGAATATTATAAGGTTAACATTCTTTGGCTTCTTGTTATTATTGTTATTATTGTTGTTATTACGGTTATTGTTGCGGTTATCGTTATTATTATAACCATTGTCATAACCGTTATTGTTATAATTATCCATACTCTTCTCCTGATATGATACTGTACTTATCTTAAGCATTTCCAAATAAGTCTGTTTTCATTATAAAGAAGGAAAAAATATAAATCAACCAAAATCTAAGTGTTTAATAAGATGTTTATATTTACTTTATATTCTTAGTTTTTTTCTTTAAACTATGGAAATTTATAATACAGGGCTGTATAATATTGCATATTTTTTTGATTACACATTCAGATTGGAGGAAAAGATGGCTGTTAAATATGTATTTGTAACAGGTGGTGTTGTTTCCGGTTTAGGAAAAGGTATCACTGCCGCATCTTTAGGCAGACTGCTTAAAGCCCGTGGTTTTTCTGTAACCATGCAGAAGTTTGACCCTTATATTAATATTGATCCAGGTACTATGAACCCTATCCAGCACGGAGAAGTTTTCGTAACTGACGATGGTGCTGAGACAGACCTTGACCTTGGTCACTATGAAAGATTTATTGATGAAAGCCTTAATAAGAATTCTAATGTAACTACAGGTAAAGTATACTGGTCTGTATTACAGAAGGAACGACGTGGAGATTTCGGTGGAGGCACAGTCCAGGTAATCCCTCATATTACTAATGAAATAAAGAGCCGTTTTTTCAGAAATTATTCAACTGATGAAACTAAGATTGCAATTATAGAAGTTGGTGGTACTGTCGGAGATATCGAGAGTCAGCCTTTCCTTGAGGCAATCAGACAGTTCCAGCATGAAGTCGGACATGAGAACGCAATTCTTATTCACGTAACACTTATTCCTTATCTTAAAGCATCTGGTGAAATGAAGACTAAGCCAACTCAGGCAAGTGTTAAGGAACTTCAGGGAATGGGAATCCGTCCGGATATTCTTGTGTGCCGTACCGAACATCCACTTGAGGCTGGTATCAAAGATAAAATAGCACTTTTCTGTAATGTACCTAAGTCTCATGTACTTCAGAACTTAGATGTTGAGATTCTTTATGATGCACCTCTTGCGATGGAAGAAGAACATCTTGCACAGGTAGCATGTGAATGTTTACACCTTGACTGTCCAGAACCAGACCTTGATGAATGGAGAGCAATGTGCAAGGCCTGGAAGAATCCTACTAAGAAGGTAACTGTTGCATTAGTTGGTAAATATATCCAGCTTCATGATGCTTATATCAGTGTTGTAGAAGCATTAAAGCATGGTGGTGTATATAATTCATGTGATGTAACTATCAAATGGATTGATTCAGAAACTGTAACTCCTGAAACTGCTGATGAGCTTCTCTCTGACGTATCTGGCATATTAGTTCCAGGTGGGTTCGGTGACAGAGGTACAGAAGGAAAGATTGAAGCTATCCGTTATGCCAGAGAACATAATATTCCATTCTTAGGATTGTGTCTGGGAATGCAGCTTTCAATTGTTGAATTTGCAAGAAATGTTATAGGCTATGACGACGCACACAGTGTTGAACTTAATCCTAACACAACTCACCCTGTTATACATCTTATGCCAGACCAGGAAGGCATTGATGATATCGGCGGTACATTAAGACTTGGTTCTTATCCTTGTGTACTTGATAAAACAAGCAAGGCTTATGAACTCTATGGCGAAGAGCTTATACATGAACGTCACAGACACAGATATGAAGTTAATAATGATTACAGAAAAGTTCTTACTGAGAATGGTATGATGCTTTCAGGAATATCTCCTGACGGAAGAATTGTTGAGATGATAGAATTAAAGAATCACCCATGGTTTATTGCCACACAGGCTCATCCAGAGTTAAAGTCAAGACCTAATCGTCCACATCCATTATTCAGAGGCTTTATAACAGCAGCACTTGAATATCAGAATAAAAACCATTAATTATATTATATATGCATAACAAAAAACATCACCTGACGAATCCGACTTTCGTATCAGGTGATGTTTTTTATTGCTTTTGCTTATAAAATTATTATTTATTAAGACCATTAAGAATCTTCTTAATTCTCTTAACTTCATCGTCTTCTAACTTCTGTGATTCACAAATAGAAGCAACCATATCAACAGCCTTTCCGTTGAACCAGAAATCAGCTTCTTCCTTTAAAAGCTGTCTTCTATATTCTTCTTCTGAACGAAGTGGATGAATGAAAGCTGCCTTTCCCTTACGGTATGTATCAACAAATCTCTTGTCCTTCAACTTACCTACGAAAGTAACAACTGTTGTTCTTGCGTAATCCTTACCATAATCGTCTCTTAACTGATCAATAAGTTCCTGTACAGGAATATCCTGTGGTGCTTCCCATATAAGCTTCATAATTAATGCTTCACATGGACTTAATTCATTAAAATGATTTCTGCTCATAAACCCTCCTTAGGCTCTTCCATAGATATACATATTCTATATTATACTGCCATTATTAATATTTTTCAACTGTATAATGAATAGTCGGATATGGATTTCACAATTGTATTACCGATAAACTGAATCCATCAAATTCCTTTTCTACAATAGTGAAATTCTGGGGAAGTCCGCACATATATGCTTTCATTTTCCCTTTCTCTAATCTATAAACTATTTTGTCCAAAATGTCAAGCACACCTTGACCTGTAGCCTTGCCATAAGCCTCTTTTAATGTCCATATTCTGAAGAATCTTTGATCACTATCGCACTCTTTAATCCATTCTGCTTCAGATATGTCAAAGAAGCGTTTTGCCAGATTCTGTCTACCTTTGCGGGCTTTTTCAATATCAATTCCTACCGGTCTGTCGCCTATCACGCACGCTACATAATTAGACGAATGTGAAATATTGAAAAAAATTTCACGATTTGACAAAAAATAAGGTTTTCCTTGCGAATTATATACTATTTCATAATCAAAGTACGGATTATTCGCTTTAATCAAAGAAATAATATCCACCTTCTCATATAGATTTTCATCTGTTTTATAATCTCTTTCTCCTGTTTTTATAGACCATTTTCCTACCGCATAATTAAGAAGTAGGCCTGCCGTCACGGTTTGCAGCTTATTTTCACGCATTTTCATCTTATCAGCCTTAGTTTTCCTGTATTCCGGAATAAGCGAATAAGCCTTTTCATATAACTTTTCATCTGCTAATGCATCTGTAGTTGTCACAAATATCATCATAATCAATCACCATCTATACACTTATTGTCTGTGCATCTGCCATATAACGCTTTGAGAACACGAATACTATATCACCTGATTTAATCAAGGTATCACCATTTCTTAAAACTTGTACGGCTTGCAACATCGCCCGCATATCCAATCTGAATAATGTCAAATATACGTTTTTTCTTATTATTCACCGTATCCCATCCTCCTACTTAAGCATATACCACGGAAGCAGCAATGCTCTTATATATTTTGCAAATGGCACATATGCCGTTATATTAATAAATACCGGACATAATATAAGACACGCTATAAGAAGCACCGGTATTATTGAAATCATTGCATTGGCTCTCCTTACAGGTATTGCCACAAGCCATGCAAATAAAGTAACTGCTATTACATACACAGCCATATGAAGTATATCTGCTGCCCCCTTAAGTTGTCCTGCCACCGCAAGTGTTAACATTGCTGATACTGCAAAAAGTACACATGATATGAATGCATACAACGGCTTTCCTGCCACACGGTACATACGAGGCAGTGTTATAAATGTTCCGGAATTCTTATCAAGATAATATTCCACGATTCCAAAAAGTCCGCCTATATATACAAGAATTATAAGTAATGCCCTTAACGGAAACTCTCCTGTCTTATCTTCAAGCTGTGTCCCATTATCCTGTACACCATCTAGCACCTTAAAATCAATTCTGAATGTGTCATCTCCGGATATGTATTCCTCGTACCCTTTTCTTATCTCTTCCTCTGCCTTTTCTGCATGCTTTTTAAATATGTCTACAGAATTAACATAATTAACTGCAACCTCCGGCGAGTACGCCTTAAACATAGCAGAAAAGAATATCTCGTCAGTCATTGAACTGACAAAATCTGACCTGCATATAATAAGCTCTATAATATCTCTGTAGCTGCCACTGTCAAGCTTATCCTTAAGCCCTGTACCAACTACGTAGCCACACTCTGTTCTTTTATTCATTATATCCTGTTCAAGCTTTTCCTGCGATTCTGCTTCATAGAATTGAACTGAATAATCGCCATTCATAAGATAATCTCTTGTCATTATGGCAATTTTATCGTCATCTTCAAGCACTATTCCAACCCTTACAGCCCCCGCCTCCTTAAGAGACGCTGTATGCGTAATTATTAACGCTGCAACAGGCATTGCAATAAGCACCACGACAATCACAGGATTCTTTAACTGCCTTTTAACGAGCAGATACAGCCAGTATAACAATCTCTTCATTATCTGTCTCTCCTTATCTTAACCGCCAATGCCCCTGCCGCCTGAAATATAATTATCCACAAAACATTTGTAATAATGGTACTGATATCCACAGTTCCCTTGATTATCTGACCTGCAAGTGTGAATAATCCGTTAGTCGGAAGATACATTCCTATAGTTCTCACACCCGACGCAAGAAATGCTGATGAAACAATACATCCGGATGCATACATGCACACCATTCCAATGACAGATACTGTGATTACAGAATACACTGTGTCGTCTACAACTGAGAATATGCAGTTTATAAATGATAGTGCTGCATACACAAGCACCACAATTCCCAGTGTGGAAGCAATGAATTCTCCAACTGTCGAAACCGCCAGAACACCTGATATTGCAGGAATCCCCAGCCTCATTACATTAATTATAATAAAAAGCACTTCAAATATCATTATATACACAATGCCAACTCCTGCGGTTCTTGCAATTCCGGTATCAAATGCTGATATTCCCGCACCTTTAAGGCTCTTTGCAAGCGACCTGCTCTCCCCCTTCATATTGCCGGCACATGTTATTGTGCTAAGTAAAAGCAGCATCACAATTGCTGTGCATACATAGAACTGTACTGTACTCAAGCCTTCTTTAACCGATATATCCCTTGTCTTAAAGTATATGCTTCTGTTAAGTGCATACGAAAGATATATGTCATTAAGCTTATTCTCGTGTGTTCCACGCAGCCCCCTGTAATTCTTAAGCACACCATTGAACAAATCGTCAAATGTATATATCCCCGCTTCTGCAGTTGCAAGGTCAGAACCTCCTGCCCTCACCATCTCTCGGAATATCATCGAAGTATTATTAACTCCCTCTGACTGACACACAACCTCAACAGGTGTATTCTCGCCCGACATAATATCACTTATCATATTCTCCGGCACAATAATAGCCATAACATAATAATTATTTCTTAAACCATCTATAGCCTTCTGTCTGTCAGTATATTCAAATGTACAGACATTCTTAATTGTGTCTATCTCACTGACATAATTGAATGCCATCTTAATATATCGAAACTCCTTATTATCTGCCGAATCAGAGTTTTCTGTATCATCATAATCAGGATACACAACAGCAACCTTCATCCTCATGTCACTGTCCTGTGCCGTTGCAATGCCTACGCATGTACTTATTGCAATAACAAGCACTGCCGTCACTATCGTACCCAGAATTATCTTCGGTATAGATAAAAATGCGGATTTAATCTGCAATTTTAATAATTCCAGTTTCCTTCTCATCTAATCCCCCAATTAAATCTATCTGTGAATAATCTCTAAAAGTTCATTGCCTGTAACCGGATGGTCAAGTTCATTAAGCTTACCATTCTTTAAAAGGTACATTCTGTCAGCAAGCCTTAATTCACCTTCTTCGTGGCTTGTTATAATGACCGTACCTCCGCTTTTCGTGTAAGCAGACAGATAATTCATAATATCCTGTTTACACACAATATCCAGTGAAGCGCCCGGCTCATCTAATATAAGTACAGGTGGATTCTTAGCCAGTGCACAGCATATGCTTAAACGCTTCTTCATGCCTCCTGACAGCTTATCAACACGTTTGTCAAGATATTCTGACACTCCTAACACTGCAGGAACACCGCCCTTTAAGTCTGCGTCCATGTTTCTTCCTGTATCACAGTACCAGAATTTAAGATTATCCCTTGCCGACAGCTTCTCCATAAGTGGATTCTCCTGCGGCACAAAACCAATATATTTCTGAAACACCAACGCATCTGCAAATGCATCTGTGCCATCTATCTTAAGACTTCCTCCATCTGCCTTAAGACTTCCTGCCAGTATCTCCAGAAGAGTAGATTTGCCACAGCCGTTGGCACCGACTATGGCAATATACTCTCCGCTGGCAGCATGAAACGAAGCGCCGTTAAGCACTGTCGTTTTCCTGCCATATGATTTTCTAATATTCTCCGCCTCTATAAACATACATAATCTCCACATTAATTCTGGGCTGCTGTATCAAACTGGCTGTAATACAGCTTGTGATAGAATCCGTTCTTAGCCAGTAATTCTTCATGATTACCCTGCTCTATAATATGTCCGTCTTTCATAACAAGAATAACATCCGCAGACTGGATAGTTGAAAGTCTGTGGGCTACGATAAAGCTTGTTCTTCCCTCCATCAGCTTTGCAAATGCATTCTGTATCTTTATCTCTGTTCTTGTATCAATAGAAGATGTAGCCTCATCAAGAATAAGCATTGGCGGCTTTGCAAGCATAATTCTTGTTATACATAAAAGCTGCTTCTGTCCCTGTGAAAGACTTCCGCCATCCTCGCCTATAACTGTGTCGAATCCATTAGACATTCTCTTGATGAATCCATATGAATGTGCTGCCTTTGCTGCGGCAATAATCTCTTCCTCTGTAGCATCCGGCTTACCCATAACAATATTCTCTCTTATAGTTCCTGACTTTAGCCATGTATCCTGAAGAACCATACCAAAGCCCTGTCTTAAAGACTTTCTGGTCATCTGTCTTATATCAGTTCCTGATACGTCAATGCTTCCGCTGTTAACATCATAAAATCTCATAAGAAGATTAATAACTGTTGTTTTTCCACAACCCGTAGGTCCGACAATCGCTATTCTCTGTCCCTTCTTGACATGAAGATTGAAGTTCTCAATAAGCTTCCTGTCAGGTACATAGGAAAAGCATACATCATTAAGATCAACTGTTCCGTCAACCTCTTCAACAATCCTGGCATCTTTAGCATCAGGAATCTCAGACTCTTCTTCAATAAGTTCAAATATTCTGGCTGCACATGCAAGAGCGTTCTGAAGCTCTGTGACAACGCCTGATATCTCGTTAAAAGGTTTAGTATACTGGTTGGCATAACTTAAGAAGCTTGATAACTGGCCAACTGTGATACCGCCATTGATAGCTGAAAATGCACCAACAATCGCAACGCTCGCATATACAAGGCTGTTTACGAATCTTGTTGACGGGTTAGTAATAGATGAGAAGAAGATTGCCTTTAAGGAATACTTCTGAAGTCTTTCATTAATCTCATCAAATTTTCTTACCGCCTCATCTTCATAGCCGTAAGCCTTAACTACCTTCTGTCCACCAATCATTTCATCAATAAGTGCTGTCTGCTCACCTCTTGTCTCAGACTGAAGTTTGAACATGCTGAAGGTCTTCCTGGCAATAAAGCTTGCAACTATAAATGAAAGTGGCGTGATAACAACAACTGCAAGTGTAATCTTAGCATTAATTGTAATCATGAATATAAGTGTTCCAAGTATAGTCATGACACCTGTAAAGAACTGTGTGAATCCCATAAGCAGACCATCTGCAAACTGGTCAACATCAGCAATTACACGACTCACAATCTCACCATATGAATGTCCGTCAATGTATTTTAGTGGAAGAACCTGAATTTTCTCTATAGCCTCATTTCTAATGTCTCTGGTTACTTCATATGTGATTCTGTTGTTACATATGTTCATAAGCCACTGTGAAAGTGCTGTAATTCCAACAAATATTCCGATTTGAATAAGTATATTCACAATCTTTGCAAAATCCACATTATCCACACCGATAATGCAGTCAATTCCACGTCCGACAAGGATTGGCACATAAAGTGTTGTTGCAACTGTTACTGCCGCCATAATAAGCGATAATATTATGAAAAAGCTGTGCTTCTTAATTCTTTTAAGGAGTTTTACAAATGTTGATTTATTCTTCTTCATTATGCTACACCCCCTTCTGAATCTGCTTTCTTAAACTGTGATTCATATATCTCCTTATAAACCTCACAATTTGCAAGAAGCTCGTCATGTGTTCCCATTCCTGCAACCTGTCCGTCATCTAATACGATAATGAGATCAGCATACATAAGTGATGCCGCTCTCTGTGAAACTATGAACACTGTAGGAGAATTGTTCATTCCCCTTATAGCTTTTCTAAGTGCTGCATCAGTTGCAAAATCAAGGGCTGATGCACTGTCGTCGAGAATAAGCACATCCGGCTTTCTTACGATTGCTCTTGCAATTGTAAGTCTCTGTCTCTGTCCTCCTGAAAGGTTCTTTCCACCCTGTTCAATAGGATAGTCAAGACGGCCTTCCTTAGAATCTACGAATTCCTTAGACTGTGAAATCTCAAGTGCTTCATCTATCTGCTCATCAGTAGCACCCTTCTTTCCCATCCACATATTCTCTCTTATAGTACCTTTAAAAAGTACTGCTTTCTGCATAACGATACCGACTTTATTTCTTAAGGTTTCTATATCGTACTCTTTAACATTGACACCATCGACAATTACTTCACCCTGTGTAGCGTCATACAGTCTCGGGATAAGATTAACAAGACTTGATTTACCTGAACCTGTACCGCCGATAACACCGATTGTCTGGCCTTTCATAGCCTTGAAATTAATTCCTTCAACTGAAGGTGCACCTGAACCGCTGTAGGTAAGTGAAACATTTTTAAATTCAACGCTCGGTGTCTCTTCTTTAGCATCTACATTCTTAACATCACCATCTGACATTCCTGATTTTACCTCGAATACAGACTCGATTCTGCCTGCACATGCAAGTGCTTTAGTTATTGTAATGATAAGATTAGCAAGCTTGATAAGCTCAACTAATATCTGTGACATATAATTGTAAAGTGCAACAACCTGTCCCTGTGTAAGCGCACCAGCGTTAACTCTTACTCCGCCAATCCAGATAAGTGCAATTATTGATACATTTACAACAACATAAGTAAGCGGATTCATAAGTCCTGATATCTTACCAACGAATTTCTGCAATCTGTTAAGGCTTTCGTTATCGTTTTTGAAACGCTTAACCTCATCCTGTTCCTTATTGAATGCCCTGATAACTCTCACACCGGTAAGGTTCTCTCTTGTTATTCCAAGAATCTTATCAAGTCCTGACTGTACATTCTTGTACATAGGCCTTGTTGCAAGCATGATACCGAATACGATAAGTGCAAGTACCGGGATTGCCGCAACGAATACAAGTGCTGCCTTCACATCAATAGTGAATGCCATAATCATCGCACCAAATACGATAAATGGTGAACGAAGGAACAGTCGCAGTACCATGTTAATACCATTCTGTACCTGGTTAATATCACTTGTCATTCTTGTTACAAGTGTCGATGTACCAAGTGTATCCATCTCTGTGAATGAGAATGTCTGGATATGTGCAAATAAACTGTGTCTCATTCCGGTTGCTGCTCCAACTGCAGCCTTGGCACTGAAATACTGTGCTGTTATGGCACATACAAGTCCTATGATTGCAAGCAGTATAAGCATAAGACACATCTGCATAATGTATCCCTTATCCGCATTAACAATACCCTTATCGATAACTGATGATACTACCAGCGGCACAAACAGCTCAAATATTGCTTCGAGCATCTTAAAAAGCGGTGCCAGAACACATTCCTTCTTGTAATCCTTAAGGAATCTCATAATCATTTTCATAAGAAAACTTCCTCCGTTAATTCAGTGACACTAAAGCATCCATAAGAAACTCATACGAATAGCATCTCTTAGTGCCAAAATATTCTCTATAAACTTCATAATTGTAATATGAATGTTCAAACTGTCTTGAATACAAATGCGCTATATCAACGCGCATTGTAAAATCAGGCGTACATCCGGACGCATGATTAGCTGCTGCCATAATGTCCACTGCAAGTATGCCTATAACCGCATTCTTTGCTTTAAGAAGGACATCGTAATCATTCACTGCGTCAAGCATGTATCTATACACATAGTACATTGCAAGCTGCTCATATTCATGTGCAAATGCTTCACTTCCCGCATGGTAAGTTTTCATTACCGCTGCAAGCCCAGAATCATCCGCCAGCCCGTCTAGGAACTGTCTTACTCTCGCCACATGAATATTCCAGTCATGATTGATTACCTCCATTCCTTTAAAGTCATCAAAGAAATGTCTCAATCCCTTTATCAGCCTTTTGCCATGCAGCTTCTCATCCCGGCTTTTTAGTCTGTCAAGCAGCTCCTCTCTGTAATCAGCTCCACAGAACCGCTTTGCAACACCAGCTATAAGCTCGTCCCTTTCAGCATCAAGATGCTTCTGGATACGCTTTGCATAATCAAGATAGAGCATCAGCCTCTCAAATATACTTATATCCCTGTCTGATATTATTCCAAAAGCCACTATTCTTGCCTGCCGAAGATGCATATATGTATATGCATCTATATCATTAGGCTCCGGAGTAAGGCTGTTATCCTCAACCGTATCAAATGTAAGTTCATCTTTATATGAAAACATCAGCTCACCAGCCGTCTTACACGAGGGTGCTATGCCAATTTCTCTTATATTGCCATAATCGTTAATAAATCTTGGAAACTCTGCACATGTTTCACACAGCTTATCCTCTCCAAGTTCTATATATAAATCGCACAGATTATCATCATTAAGAAAAGGACATCGTCCTCCTTCTTTCAGTGTAAATGTACATTCTCCATCCTGTGATGGTACCATTACACTCTTCAGGCGCTTTCCAAAAGCACCTTTAACTGTTTTATAATATTTGTAAGAATTCTTATCAACATCAACATCCCACCCGGCACAGCATGTATCTGTACAGGCTCCTGCAATGCATCGGAAATCCTTATAATAATGTGGTGTCATTACTTTCATTTTATTATCTCCCGCATATAAACCGGCATATTAAGCTCATCTGTTAACTGCGCAAAAATTGTCTGCCACACCTTATTAGTGCAGCAGACACATTTACATGTACATATTATTATAATTACTGTTCTTTTTCTTGTCCACAATATACTTATACACTGTGACACACGCAAGAATAATCATAAGTCCCTCTGCTGCCATGTATGTATAGAACAGATATGGCTGTCTTAACGCTGACACAAGAAGTGGTGAACTCATTGCAAAATCATACATTCCAGCATCGCCTATATACTTAGACATAACAACCGTACTCATGATTGTTATATTAGGAAAAGACATATTGCCAAGCACAAGTGCCACGATCAGCACAGCATTGCGTATTAAGAAAAATGTCCTGCTCACCTTAGCCTTACTAAGACAGCTCATAACAATGCCTCCGATTATACATACAAGAAATAAAAGAAACATCATATACATCTCAGAAGCTGCAATTGCAGACACTTCCGTTGTCGCAGTCTCATATCCTGTAAGCAGTGCAAAGAACCCCAATATAGAGCGGCCTCCCATAATACATGCCGCCACAACAAATAATAATAGTAATAAATTCCTTCTGTTTAACTTCCTGTTATCCATAATTCCTCCATTTGTATTATTATCGCAATTCTGGAGGAAGATTTCAAGTAATTTATATGAACTTGCTGCGCCACTTAATTGCCTCATCCCTATACGCAATTGCTGTCTCCATAAGTTCATTATACTGTGCCTTAGCACTTTCTATTGTTGCCTCAAGCTGCGCAATTACCTGCTTAGACTGCGCCTGTTGCTGCATATATGTATTAAGCTGTATCTCATATTCATGAATTTTTTCTTCATTTTGTTTCAGGCTGCCTGTGTCCTGACACAGTACGAATTTTCCATCTGCCGTAATCTCATAGAAATTATCTACATATAAAAATGCTCTTCCCTGCATTCCAAACACTTCATACATATCAACATTTTCACAATCCACAGGAATATTAAGACTGTCACCTTCTTCCAGTGGGCAGACAGCCCTCAGCGACAGTCTGTCCGTAAGCGGGTTTGTCACCATATAAAACAGCAATAACCTGTCTTTATTTACTACAAGCTGTGGACAGTGCATATCTGGGTTCTCACTGCTTTTCACACGAAAAAGTGCTTCGTTGTTCATCACATTTTTAACAAGAATATCTCCGTTCTGGTTCTGATATGCATAATATATTGTGTCTCCCAGCACCACATCTGAAAGTCCGTCCAGAAAGTCTGACGCAAGCATTATCGGGCGCTCTATACCGTCTATGTACGCTGTTCTCAAAAATATATATCGTGATATGCTATAGATTATAAGCCGTCTGTCGCTGCCTGCTGTGTATACATTTGCCATAAAAGTACACTCCCGTTTTTACATTATTATATGGTCACGCGAATGTAGATAGAACATATAATGTAGTAAAGAAACGAAGAAGGAAAAGATAATGGCTAAATGTAAATGCAGCAAATGTGGTTCTACCCGCATTGTAAGCAATATTGTGCAGAACATGCCTAATGGCTGCTTTGATGTATGCACGAACCCGATATGCGGTTCACCCGATGAACTCAGTATTCTTGCCCCTCTTATCTATGACGAGATAGGTATTAATCTGTGTACCACATTCGCTGTCGGCACAGATATTTCAACGACTTATCCAACAGCTACCAACGCATCAGTCAGTGTTATAGATATAACCTACACTTATGGTGATGAAAATGTTGAAATCACCCAGATATCCGGAAGGCCTAACTGCTACTCTGTGAAACTTACCAACCTTACTGTAACATTTGCAGTAACACTTTATGATGAGTCATGCAGGGCATTAGCAACTCTTACCCCAACGGCAGTCTACCTTCCTAACTCAACTACTGCTGCAACTTATGATGAAGACACCAATCCGACATCTGTGACCCTTGAAATATTCGCTCCTTACGGAGTTTCCTACAACTCAAATAACGCAACTCCACCTGTTTATACGCCTGCACTTAACAGTATAGGTTTCTTATCATCTGACAATATTGTAACCCAGGGACTCAACCTCTATGCAATACCTAAGCTTTTAGGTCTTGATACTACAGATGATGAGGTTACTGTAGGTCTTACTCTCATCTTACAGAGCCTTTACTTCTGTGGATACCGCGTAACAAGTGCCGGCAGAATCTCAACGCCTAAGGGCAGCATTGTTTCCGGTGAAGAATCTGACTGCATCAAGTTTGTTTGCGGAAACCTCTTAGACAGAGCCATCAAGCCTCTCGATTTAAGTCCACCTTCATGCGAAGGTAACTTAAAGAAAGACTGCAAGAAGCCTTGCATGAATGACTGCACCGACACTCTTAACACTAACTGCACAGCCTGCCAGAACGTTTGTAACAATGGCAATAGCAGCCAGACTTCCTCTGGTGCTTGCGCCGGACCTTGCAATGGCATATGCAGCAAGACTAACTGATAACTTCAATCTGTGGGAACAGACGCCTGCCTGGCGGCTGTTCCCATGTACATATTTTCTTTCATCGCAAATATTTTAATTGCTAATTTCCCCACTATGTGTGTATAATTAATGAAATATATTATATTGAACTGTTGTATACACAGTCGTAAAGTGAATATATTTAGCTTTGGATGCTCTTTGGAGCAGCCGGCACTTAGTAAACCGCAAGCGGCTTTTGAAGAAAGCCTAATTGCGGTGAACTTAGTGTCCGTTGCTAGCGACAAGAAGCGAAAGCGTGCTCCACAGCTAAATATATTCGCTTTGCAGCGTCCGTATACACCACAGTTCGCATAGAAAGGAGTTACTAATGAATTTTAAAAAGTACAGGTCGAGATTCCTTTTGGTTTTTGCGGCCCTCACTCTCTTGTTCTCTTCTGTTCTTCTTACTTCATGTCAGGGCAAGAAGATTAAGAACACAGTATTTTCTGTAGATGATCTTGCAGGCAAGACTATTGGTGTTCAGTTAGGAACAACTGGTGATACTCTCGTAAGTGATTACGAAACTGACGGTTCAGGCACAACCGTATCAAGATACAACAAAGGTTCTGATGCTATACAGGCTTTAAAGCAGGGTAAAGCTGATGCTGTTGTTATTGATGAACAGCCTGCCTTAGCATTTGTTAAAGCTAATCCAGACCTTACAATTCTCGAAGAAGAATTTGCAAATGAGGATTATGCAATCTGTGTTGCAAAGGGCAGTTCCCTTACTGCAAAGCTCAATGAGGCTATTGAAGTACTTATGGCAGATGGAACTATCCAGAAGCTTATTGACGATTATGTTGGCGATAATGCTACATTTTCAGGTTACAAGTCTCCGGAAGGTGTAAGCCGTACTAATGGAACTCTTGTTATGGCTACAAATGCTTACTTCAAGCCATACGAGTACTATGAAGGCGGCTCTATTATCGGTATTGACGCTGATATTGCACAGGCTATTGCTGATTACCTCGGCATGAATTTAAAGATTGAGGATATGGAATTCGATTCAATTATTACTGCTGTATCTTCTGGTAAAGCCGATTTTGGTATGGCTGGTATAACAGTTACAGATGAGCGTAAGAAAAATATCGATTTCACAACTACTTATACAACTTCTAAGCAGGTTATTATTGTCCGTGACGACAATGCTTCTGCATCAGGCATGAGTTTTGCTGAGAAGTTCAAGACAGACTTCATTAAAGAAGCAAGATACACTTATCTTCTAAAGGGTCTGCTAAACACAGTAATTATTGCATTCTTTGCAGCACTTATGGGTGTTGTTATTGGTTTCCTTATTGCAGTTGTCCGTTCTAACCATGATAAGACAGGACACATGAAGATTCTTAACTTCATTTGCAACATTTATCTTACTGTAATCAGAGGAACACCAACTATGGTACAGCTGCTTATTATCTATTATGTAATATTCAGCTCTGTACATATTGACAAGCTTATTGTTGCAATACTTGCATTTGGTATCAACTCAGGTGCTTATGTTGCCGAAATATTCCGTTCAGGTATTATGTCTATTGATAACGGACAGTTTGAAGCCGCACGAAGCCTTGGTCTTTCTTATAAAACAACTATGATAAGTGTTATTCTTCCTCAGGCATTCAAGAATGTTCTCCCAGCACTTGCTAATGAGTTCATTGTTCTGTTAAAGGAAACATCTATCAGCGGTTATATCGGTCTTAACGACCTTACAAGAGGCGGCGATATTATCCGAAGCATAACTTATGATCCAATGCTTCCACTTATTGGTGTTGCCATCATCTACCTTGTAATGGTTATGGGACTTTCACAGCTTGTTAAGAAACTTGAGAGGAGGTTAAGAAACAATGAGCGATAATACTAACGAAATCATACTTGAAGTTAAGGATTTGAAGAAATCTTTTGGCGACCATGTTGTATTAGAATCAATCAATACAACAGTCCGCAAAGGAGAGGTTATTGCAATTATCGGACCATCTGGCTGCGGTAAATCAACATTTTTACGTTCACTTAACCTTCTTGAAACTCCTACAGAAGGTCATGTATTATTCCATGAGCAGGATCTTACAGATAAGAGTGTAAATGTGGATGAATTAAGAGAGAAGATTGGAATGGTGTTCCAGCATTTTAACCTTTTCCCTAATATGACTATAAGAAGAAACATAACTCTTGCTCCTACTAAGCTTGGACTTATGAGCAAGGAAGAAGCTGATAAGAAAGCTGATGAGCTTCTTGCAAGAGTGGGACTTTCTGACAAAGCCGATGCTTATCCTAACCAGTTAAGTGGTGGTCAGAAGCAGCGAGTTGCTATTGCAAGAGCACTTGCAATGAATCCTGAGATAATGCTTTTCGACGAGCCGACATCAGCACTTGATCCTGAAATGGTTGGTGAGGTTCTCGCAATCATGAAGGAACTTGCTGCATCAGGAATGACAATGATTGTCGTAACTCATGAGATGGGATTTGCAAAAGAAGTTGCCAACAGATGCATGTTCTTCTACGATGGTGTCATCAATGAAGAGGGGGCTCCGGAAGAGTTCTTTGGCAATCCTCAGAGTGAGAGATTGAAGGATTTCTTGTCGAAGGTGCTTTAATTAGTACAAAGGTGGGCATAGAGATAGGGAGCTGTTATACAAGCCCTCATGGATGCCTGCACCTAGTGTAAGTAAATGCCGTCATATACAATGTCTTTTAGCTGTGTAAAAATCAAACGCGCTTCGCTTGAACGAGATTTTTACACAGCACTTTTTGTATATAACGGCATTAACTTACACACGGTTCGGCATAAATCGGTCTTGCATAACATCTCCCAATCTCAAAGCCACCACCCCGCTACTAGGCAGCCAAAATAAGTGCAGACATGCAGTACAGTATACATTACATCTCTATTGGTATTCCCATATGTTCATTCCATATTTCTTCTGCATTATCTTCAATAAATCCCTGTACTATATGCAAAAAGTTATGAAAAATTTTGTTCAAGTCCATCAAAACAAACATATCCCCACTCAGAATGCAATGCCGCAGGCGAGCATTTGTCCGGAGGCTGACTACTTGGTGAAGAAGAAGTCAGCCGTACAGTATGCTGTGGGATAGGTGTGTGGTGTCCTTAGGCAGATGCCCGAATATTCCTATGTCGTGTGAAAGTTAATGCCGCAATCTGCTAAAGATTGTGGCTTGTAATCTCGTTCAAGCGAAGCGCGTTTGATTACAAGCCACATAAAAAACTCAGCAGATTGCGGCATTTAGTTTCACTAGACATAAGAATCCTGAGGGCAGATGCCTAAGGACACCACACACCCTCCCACAGCTACTGTACGGCGTCCGGTCTATCAAGCCTCCTTCGAGTAGTCAACCTTCAGAAGACACAGTCCCTTTGCCGGTGCAGTTGCACCTGCAAGGCTTCTGTTTCTCTCCTCTAAAAGTTGATGCATACTCTCTGGTGTTCTCTTTCCCTGTCCAACTTCAAGAAGTGTACCACTTAATATTCTTACCATATACTGTAGGAATCCGCTTCCATGATATGTAAGATTAAGGAATGAACCCTTTAAAGAAACATCTATTGAATAAATCTCACGGACTGTCGATTTCTTCATCTTGGGATTGCCACAAAATGATGCAAAATCATGTTCTCCAGTAAGTATGTCTGCTGCCCTCTTCATAGCTTCAACGTCCAGCTTACCCTCAATTATATTGACATATTTTCTGTTAAATACAGGCTTTTTATCCCCAACATAACATGTATAGCAGTAAGTTTTCCCCTGCGCATTGTAACGGCTGTGAAATCTGTCAGATGCAACACGGACCTCCTGCACACAGATATCTTCTGGAAGATATCTGTTCATATAATCGCATATCTCATCTTCCTTCATCTTTGTTTCCATATGTGCATTGGCTACCATTCCCTTTGCATGCACTCCGGCATCTGTTCTTCCTGCACCTATAACCTCAACCTCAGTTCCTGTCATGGCAGAAAGCACTGATTCTAACTTTCCCTGAATTGTCATATCTGTAGTTGGCTGATGTTCCCAGCCATAATACCTTGTACCATCATAAGTGATTATCATCTTATAATTCTTCATTCATATCTCCCATTCATTCTTCTGTCCATAAACACTTTTATATCATCTTGCCAGATTCTGCTTCATACCATCGAGAAAATCATATATTTCATCCATAAACACCTTGCCATAGCGCTCATATTTATTCTCACCGACACCGCTTACTGACAGCATTTCTTCCTCATTAAACGGAACTTTAAGACACATATCTATAAGCGTCCTGTCTGAAAATATTACATATGGCGGAACACCTACTGAAACAGCTATCTGTTTTCTTAACTCACGCAGTCTGTTAAACAACATAACACCTCTGTCATTAAGTGCATCCTCCGGCTTCTTTGACTTGGGCGTTGCATATGCTGATTTTGCAGCAGCCGCAGAACGCTTCATTCTGTCTGCCACCATTGCAGCATTCCTTGATACAGGTGCACTGAAACGGTTTCCCGGATACATATAAGCCTCGTCTGCTTCTTGTTCTGCCTCATCAATAACACAGTTAGAACAGTTATGGCAGTTGTATCGTCCACCCTTTGGATTGTCTGGCCTTTCTCCAAAATATTTAAGTATATACTCTCTTAAACAGCCTGATGTCTTGCAGTAATCGACCATTGCATTAAGCCTTCTTTTATCAAGAATCATAAGCCGTGCCTGTTCTTCTGCATCCATATCAGGATTAGGCTCTCTGTGTTCTATGAAAAACTTATTTATCATAATATCCTGTGGAGAATACAACAGTACGCATTCTGAATCCTCTCCATCTCTTCCGGCACGTCCAGCCTCCTGATAATAATTCTCTATACACTGCGGCATATTATAATGAATTACAAATCTTACATTTGACTTGTCAATTCCCATTCCAAATGCATTAGTTGCAACAACAACTGGCTTGATATCATATATAAATGAATCCTGATTTTCTTTTCTTTCTTCTGCTGAGAGACCCGCATGATACTTAGTCACAGAAAGTCCGTTAGCATTAAGCATGTCATAGACTTTTTCAACATTTTTTCTTGTAGCACAGTATATAATCCCACTATCCTGTCTGTGGCTTACAAGGTAATCAAGTATATATGAATCCTTGTCCTTAATATGCTTGACCTTGAATGTCAGATTGCTTCTGTCAAAACCTGTCGTAAGTATTACAGGTCTTTCGAGTGAAAGAATCTGCAATATATCATCTCTTACTTTGCTTGTCGCTGTAGCTGTAAACGCGCTTATTATAGGACGCCTTGCCAGTTTCTTAACAAAAGACAATATATTCAGATAACTTGGTCTGAAATCCTGCCCCCACTGTGATATACAGTGAGCTTCATCTACAGTAATCATAGATATCTCTACACGCGTGGCAAAATCAAGAAAGCCCCAGGTTTCCAGCCTTTCAGGTGCAACATATATAATTTTATACCGTCCCTGCTTTGCAAATGCGAGTGCCTTAGCTATCTGATTATCTGTAAGAGAACTGTTAATATAAGCTGCATGTACACCTGCCTGATTAAGTGCTCCAACCTGATCCTTCATTAGCGATATAAGTGGAGATACAACAAGAGTAATGCCGGACATTAACAATGCCGGCACCTGATAACATAATGATTTTCCCGCACCTGTAGGCATAATTCCTAACACATCCTGCCCTGCAAGAATAGCATCAACTAACTTTTCCTGACCCGGACGAAATGAATCATACCCAAAATAATGCTTTAAAATCCCGTATTTATCCATATATCACTCTCTTTTCAATCTTCTCTTACTTTCATACATTCTCTTATCTGCTCTGCTTCTTGTATCTTCAAAGTTCTTATCTGTCTTTATATCATATTCAGCATAACCACATGCAATCTGCACATTAAGGTCTTTGATTCCAAGTTCTTCTTCAGTATACTTTTCAAGTTCCCTTAGCTGCTTTACATGTCTTCCAATATCAAAGCTTTTTTGCTTCTGATTAATTACAGTACAGAATTCATCCCCACCTATACGATAACATTTGCCATGTCTGCCAAATATCTCTTTAATAATTCTGGCTGATGCCTGTATATAGGCATCTCCTGCTGCATGCCCCAGATTATCATTACACCACTTAAGGTTATTAAGGTCAAATGTCACTATAGAATACCCTTCATAATCAGAAGTTTCCTGTTCCCACTCTTCAAATGCAAAGCGATTATAAACCCCTGTCATAGTATCAGTTACAGCCATCTCTTTGTAGAAATCTGCCTTCTGGCCTTCTTTAATCTTCTCAAATGCTTCTGATATGCTCTCATAACCAAGCACAATAATAAATATAAGAATACCCAGTTTTCCTATAAGATCTGTCTGCTGCATTCCCTTATAATATGCAATAAGATCAACAATCATAGAAATTCCAAGTGCAGCCGCACCTATAATATTAGACTTTACTTTCCTGTCAAAGCCTTTAACCCATACTCTTTTAATAAGAACTGTACAGAAATATACAAGTGACATAACAAGCATCATATGTATAATGTACACGCTGTTCTTAAACTCCCACACACCTGTCATATGACATACAAGCAGTATTACAGCTGTTGCAGCATATATGGCGCACAAGATATTATTCGCAGCACTTTTCCCTATCTGGAAAAAATTCTTCTCTGCCTGCATAAAAGGAATAGGTATCATCATTAGCAGTACATACCCTATCAGTGAACCTATCTTCCTGTTCTCCACAAGAATTGTTGCAATATCAGTCTCATTAAGAGCCCATGCACCTATAATCATTGCAAATATACCAAAATAAAACAGTGCTTGTGTCTGTGCAATCTTCTTTCTGCAGAAAATCCATAATATAATCATAGCAAATCCAACTATTATTATAAACGAACTAAGTACTGCTGATGGCAGCGATTTCGCAATAAGCTCTTTTATAAGTTTTGTCTCGTCACCATATTCAAATGTTGTTCCTCTTATCTTATGACCAGCATATACATTAGTAAGCCTTACGATTATATCTGTTGTATATGGTGGAATGTTCACAATCGTATAATTAGTTCCAGTGGTTGTTCCATATACAGACCTATGTGCTTTTATATAATATATAAGTCTTCCACCTGCATATACTTCTACTTCCTGATGCCTGCTTACAAATGCCAGTGCATTATTATTTCCTGCACCTGCTCTAATCTTCACATGATATTCAATTGTGTCATCTCCAATATATCTTGTATCCTCTGGTTTAACTACGACACTCGTTCTTTTATCTGCCGGTGTCACCTTATCTACAGTGCTGAATATAAATCCTGAAGCCATAAAAAGCAGAAATCCTAATAAAAATATACAGTAAAAAATCCTGTTAACTAATTTAATTCTTTTCATAAAAAAAGCCTTTCAGCCGTACTATAGTGTTATCCGTAATAAATCTAACCCTATAATACAGTAGAATGGCTTTATTTTCAAATGATTTTTTGTTGTTCTGTATTTTGTACACTATTCGCAAAGTTTTAAAACTGCATAGCACTACAAGTTACTATTATATACTTTTAGCAAGTTCAGTTGGATTCTCTGAAAACTTCAAAGCTACATCCCTTGAAATAACTCTTGTCTTAACAAGATTAGCAAGCGAATAGTTCATTGTGTGCATACCTGTCTGCATATTTGACTGAAGAACGGTCTGGATCTGATTAGTCTTCTTCTCTTTAATAAGATTAGATACTGCTGTATTATTAAGCATAATTTCTGTTGCAGCAATTCGTCCTTCCTGCTCTGCACGAGGTACAAGTGTCTGTGTTACAACTCCGGTTAATACAGATGCAAGCTGTATTATAAGTGCAGACTGTGCCTCAATAGGGCATGCACTGATTATACGCTCAACTGTCTGTGTAGCGCTTCTTGTATGAAGTGTTGATAATACAAGATGTCCTGTTTCAGCAGCTGTAATTGCTGCATTGATAGTCTCATAATCTCTCATCTCTCCCACAAGAATAACATCCGGATCTTCACGAAGTGCTGAACGAAGTGCTGTCGCAAAATCAGGTACATCTCTTCCTACCTGTCTCTGATGTATCATAGATTTCTTAAATCCATATACATACTCTATAGGATCTTCTACTGTTATAATATGTCTTGACATATTGTTGTTAATATAATCAATCATAGCTGCAAGTGTTGTAGACTTACCACTTCCTGTAGGACCTGTTACAAGAATAAGACCAGACCTTTTCTCAACAAGCTTAGAAAAAAGTTTTCCTGAATGTCCCAATTCTTCAAACGACGGTATAACAGAATCAAGAAGACGGATACTTGCTGCAAGATTTCTTCTCTGATGATATATATTAATTCTTAATCGTCCACCAGACTCATCAGTAGATGCCACGTCAATATCTTTTCCTGCCTGAACATTCTGTATATCTTCATCACCAAGAATTGAGAATATCATCTCTTCTGTTTCTTCTATCGAAGGTGTTATATCAAGAAGCTCAAGTTCACCATATTTTCTTACCGCAACCGCTTCTCCTGCAGTAATATGCAGATCTGAACACCTGTTATCTCTTGCGTATTTAATTAATTCTTTTAATTCCATGTTCCCCTCCCATACATTTTGTTCATTAGTATGAACCACAATAAAATACTACCATAATAAAAATGCATATTCAATCACACTTTTATCCCATTTTTCTTACATATATCATTAAGGCAGCATCTTTCACAGTGTGGCGTAGTACGCGCCGTACATACCTCTCTTCCGTGGTCTACAAACCGGTGGCATAATCCACTTCCTTCTTCTGGCGGGACTATCTTCCACAATGCCATCTCAACCTTCTTAGGCTCTTTCTCGTCTTTTACAAGACCTATTCTGTTACAAAGCCTTATACAGTGTGTATCTGTAACAATTGCCGGCTTTCCGAACACATCACCCATAATAAGATTGGCACTCTTCCTTCCAACTCCAGGAAGCTTTAATAATTCTTCCATGCTGTCAGGAACTTTATCATTATACTGTTCATGAAGCATGCGCATACATGCACATATATCCCTTGCCTTGCTTTTTCCAAGACCGCAAGGTCTTATAATCTTTTCAATCTCTTCTGGAGATGCTGCAGCAAGTGATGCTATATCAGGATATTTTTCATACAGTCCCTTAACCACAACATTTACTCTTGCATCAGTGCATTGTGCCGCAAGTCTTACGCTTACAAGCAGTTTCCAGGCATCATCGTAATCAAGACTGCACTCCGAATCCGGATATTCTGCCTTTAATCTTCTTATAACCTCTAAAACAAGTTCTTTCTTAGTCATAGATTACGCATCTTTCTTCTTATAATTAGCAATTCCGAATATTGCAAGAAGCAATACACACGCAAATATCATCCAGCCAACAAGATAACCTGTTCCCCTTGGTTTAAATGTATCATAATAACCCTTAAGGTATACAACCACTATAATAGCCGGAAGTATATAACTCATATAGAATCTTAACCATTCAGGAAGCTTAGGACCTTTTCCTTCATTAGCTTCTTTTCTGAAGCCTTCCCAGCCCCAGCCGTTCTTCTTGGTACAGAATAATACAAATATCATGCTTCCAAGAGGAAGCAGATTATATGAAACAAGGAAATCCTCCAGATCCATAATTGAACTTCCCGGACCAATAGGCTGGAAAGCTGCAAGCTTGTTAAAGCCTAATACAGCAGGAAGTGAAAGCAGTATCATGAATATAACATTACCTGCAACAACCTTTTTCCTTGAAAATCCCTTAAGGTCAATATAAAAAGCAATAATGTTCTCAAATACAGCAATTACAGTTGATAATGCTGCAAATGACATGAATACAAAGAATGCTGTTCCCCATATTCTTCCTCCCGCCATATGATTAAATATGTTAGGCAGTGTTATAAATAAAAGTGATGGACCGGCACCCGGAGCAACACCATATGCAAAGCATGCAGGAATAATTATGAATCCTGCCATAAGAGCAACAAATGTATCAATCAGAATGATATTAACAGCCTCTCCACCTATTGTTCTGTCTTTCTTTAAGTAGCTTCCGAATATCTCCATTGCGCCAATGCCTACACTAAGTGTAAAGAATGCATGTGTCATGGCATCAAATATAACCGGTCCTAAACCTCTTGATTTAATAGCATCCAGATTAGGCACCATATAGAATTTAACACCTTCTGATGCATTAGGAAGTACAAGTGAATGAACTGCCAGTACCACAATAAGGATAAGAAGAAGTAACATCATAACCTTAGTAATCTTCTCAACGCCCTTCTGTAATCCTAATACACATACACCAAACGAAAGTAAAACTGAAACAATCATCCAGATTGTCATTGTACCCGGCTGTGAAAGCATAGTTCCAAATGCACCTGAAACCTCATCTGGCTCTAAACCTGCTAACGAACCACTTGCCTCACGCCATGCATAATAAAGCATCCATCCTGCAACCATAGTATAGAAAGCCATTAATATGTAGCTTCCTACTACCGATACCCATTTGAAATGATGCCATTTACTTCCCTTAGTCTCCAGTTCTTCAAATGCCCTTGCAACACCTTTACCGCTTCCTCGTCCTACTGTGAACTCCGCACACATAATAGGAAATCCAAGAATTGCAAGAAATACAAGATAAATAAGCACGAATGCCGCACCACCATTTTCCCCGCATATGTATGGAAATTTCCACACATTACCAAGTCCCACCGCACAGCCAGCAGACACTAAGATAAAGCCGAGTCGCGAGCCGAATTTTTCTCTCTCTTTCAAAATAAAACCTCCATAGTTAATATATTTACATTAATTAAGATTGTATCATATATTACTATATTTTCACAGCCAATTATTTCATACTCTCACTGACTTCTGATGTAATAATCTGACCGCCCTGTTCATTCCATTCTTTTACAAATGTATCGAAGTAAGATATATCTTCTTCTCCGCTTATAATCTTTAAATATGCCTCTTTTTCTTTAGCCTTAAGTCTCCACCAATGGCTCTTCATTGTGTCTGTGGTCTTAAAATAAAGCGAGTCAACTACCTTTATATTATCCTGTGCAATAAGACTGCATGCCTTAATTCTTGACATATACGCTGCCCATTGCGTACTTGTTTTGTTAGCATTCTTAATATATTCACTGCATGCATCATAAAATGAACGCTCAAGAAGTTCCAGACTGTCAGGATTCTTTCTTCCTGAAATTGTGGCATCTATATTCCTGTAACATATTGAAAGTGCATTATTATAATCAACATTTATTGATAAAGGTCTTGCCGTAGGTTCAACATTAAGCTGATAGTAATTCTTGAATTCTTCTGAGTCTGTACAGTCAAATCTTACTTTATCAAACATAACGCTTATCATCTTTGCTGCAATCTCAGGATGTTCATATCCCTTTCTTACGACAACATATTTGTAACACGGGTTCTGGCTGTGATAACTCGTTGTTCCATCCGAATCCGTTGCTATTAAATATGGCTGCCAGTTCGCATCCGGATTCCTGCTTACTGCATTGGCAAGCGGATTATTCGGTGCCCACCATGGTCCAAAAAACGAGCCACACAGACCATTCTCTATAAGCTCACATATATTGGTTGATGTTCTCAGAAGAAAATCATTATCTATAACCCCCTGATTATACAGACTGTTTATATACGAAAGTGCTTCTTTTGCCTCATCTGTAACCGAACCATATACAATCTCACCATCATCGTTCATTATCCACTGCTTTGGATACGCTCCAAAGCAGGCAAATATTATATCCAGCAGAAATTCACTGCTGTAACCACATTCACCTGTCACATCTGTATCCACTGCAAGCCCCACTGTATTAGGTTTTCCGGACGCATCCTCGCCATTATTTCCAGGGTCTTCTGATATAAAATGCTTCACTATATTAACAACATCATCAATAGTGTGTGGCTCTGACAATCCGAGCTTATCCATCCAGTCTTTTCTTAACCACACAAGATTAGGTCCATCTGTTATATTAGTCTCCGGCAGTGCCATTATCTTTCCATCGTATGTAACCATATCCTTAAGTGAATCGCCATAGCTTTCATACATTTTTCTTATTCTGTCACTTATACAGTTATTGTAGCTTTCTGTAAGGTCCTCTATAAGTCCTGCTCCCACTAACTGTTCAACCTCATCCTGACTTGATACAACCATGATATCCGGCAGGCTTCCCATTGAGATTGCCATAGAAACGTTAGTGTCATACTGGCTGTCGTTTGCTTCAAATGCATCAACATTCTGCACATTAATCACAGACTTAATATAGCGTGTGTACGCATTATCTGTATACGTGTCATTCTCCGGCATATTGGAATTATTAACACTTGTCATCTTTCCAAGTGTATATTCTATAGTCTCGGGGTAAGCACCGAATGGCGTTGTCCTCGCTTCTTCCATTCTCGCATTGTATTCTTCATTATCATTAGACGCAAAACCAGCCGGGCTTTTACACCCGGCTAATATAAGCATTATTCCTGTGACACCAAATGCCACACTTTTTTTTAATGTTTGCTTTAATCTATTCATATATCTAACCCTTCACTGCACCTGTCATGCTTTCATTATAACACCTTTGCATTATCATAAACAAGGCTGCAATTGGAATTGATATAAGAACTGCTCCTGCTGCAAATCTTGTGTACCATACATCAACATACTCCTTTTCAAGCATCTGCCACAAGCCGATTGCTACTGTATAATACTTCGCATTTGCCCTGCAGATTACTCTTGCAAATATGAAATCTACCCAAGGTGCTATGAATGATGTAAGTATTGTATACACTATAATTGGTTTACTGAGAGGTATTGTTATCTTGGTAAATACCTGCCACTTCGTTGCTCCATCTATCATAGCAGCCTCATCTATTGTCTTAGGGATAGTATCAAAGAATCCCTTTGCAATGTAAAACTGTATTCCTGATGATGCTGAATATACAAGCACAAGTGCAACTCTTATCATTGCTCCTTCTGAAAGTCCTACTGCTTTAAGTATATAATATACAGCAACCATCGCCATAAATGCAGGGAAAAGTCCAAGTATCATTGCAATATTCATCATTGCTTTTCTCATCTTAAACTTAAGCCGTGACATACAGTAAGCAACTGACAGAACAAAAAATGTAGATATAATACACGAGAATACTGCTATTATCAGTGTATTGGTAAACATTCGTGGGAAATTAAGTATTCCTGTATCTGTAAAAAGCTTTAAGTAATTATCAAATGAATACTGCTTTGGGAAGAAGGAGCTTGTATAAGCACCCTTCTGAGCCCTGAAGCTTGTGAGGAGTATCCAGAAAAGAGGACTTACCCACACTATCGCTAATATTGTAAGCACTGTATGTGCCAGTATATTTTTAATAGTCTTTTTCTTTTTCACTGGAATCCCTCCTCATCTTTATACGCTTTCGTTCTTCTGTATACAAGCAGTGAACCAATCGCTAAGAATATGAATGTCATAATACCAATAACAGCACCAAGATTATAATACTGATAATCTATTGTCATCTTGTACAGCCATGTTACCAGAAGGTCTGTCTTTCCTGCCGTTGCACCTGCCATAACAGGATCTCCCTTAGTCAGCAGATAAACAATATTAAAGTTATTAATATTAGCAGTAAATGTAGTGATAAGATATGGTGCCGTTACAAATAACATATATGGCATTGTTATCTTAATAAACTTGACAAATCCATTAGCTCCATCTACATCTGCTGCCTCATACAACTCCATAGGTATATTCTGTAATATACCTGTAACCTGCAGAATAGTATATGGAATACCTATCCACAGATTTACCACGATTACTGTGATTCTTGCCCAAGTCGCATTTGTAAAGAATGGCAGTGATTTTGTTATCCAGCCTGCATTCTTTAAAACAACATTTATAATTCCATCCTGTGCCAGCATGCTTCTGACAATAAGAAGTGAAACAAACTGTGGAATTGCGATTGAAAGTATAAATACAAATCTCCAGAAAGCCTTGAATTTCGTACCCTTTCTGTTGATAAGCAGTGCAACAAGTATTCCGAATATGTAATTAAGAAATGTTGCAAATATTGCCCACACTATAGTCCAGCCAAATACTGACCAGAAGGACTGTCCTATCATGCTTCCTGAATCAAATATCTGCTTGAAATTCTCAAGTCCTACCCAGTCGAAAAGCACCAGATGATTGTTAACCTTACTATAATTAGTAAATGCCATGCTTATCATGAAAATAAGTGGAAGTATTGTAAATATAAGCACACCTGATACCGGAAGTGTAAGCAGCAGCTTATGAAGGTTCTCATTAAACAACGACTTCACGTCTTCTGCAAATGTATTTATATGCTTTCCTTTTTCCTTTAACAGTTCCAGCTTATATGAACTTTTCACAGCACCCGCTGCAACTATTATGTAAGCTATAATCATGAATATTGTTGCTATTCCATATAGAAGTATAAGAAGTGAATTATCACCTGCAACATACTCATATATTCCAAGCTTCTCATTCCAGACCTCCTGCTGCGGTCTGCTTCCAAGACCTGGAAGCATCGCAAGGCAGTTAATTCCCTTCATAATCATAAAGCATACAAAGGCTGCTTCTATAGCTATATACATAATTCCCTTTATAATCTGCTTTCCTACAAGATTACCAAGTCCTGGAATCAGAATGCTTAACTTCGTAAATATATTTCCTTTTCTAAATGATTCAGTGAACTTAACTGCCATTATGCGCCACTCCTTTCAGCATTTAATCGCTATCAATTATTTTGCAATTGATGTATTAATCTGCTTATAGAAATCCTGTGTCTTAGCTGCTGCATTATCTGCTGTTATTTCACCATTTACAATTGCCTTAGCAAAGTTCTGTGCAGGTGTCCAGTAATCATTCATGCCTGTTACTGTTGGCTGGATTACTGATGTCTTGTTAAATGTATCATTCTGTGCTGTTACAAGTGCATCCTTCTTTACTTCATCAGTTGCAAGAAGCTCTGTATTACAAGGAATAACACCTCTTAATTCATAGTGCTTCTTCTGTGCATCCTTGCTTCCAAGATACTTTGCAAGTGCAACTGCTACCTGCTGATACTTGCAGTTAGGATTAACTGCGATTGCCTTAGAACCTGCAAATGCTAACATCTGCTTGTCTTTTCCACCAATCTTTACTGTAGGAAGTGAAACTGCTCCAAATTTGTCTCCAAGAATCTCTTTAACACTCTTATAATCCCATGATCCTGAGAAGTAAGCTCCAACTGAACCATCTCTTAAACCAGCGATACCAACGCCCTGAAGGTCATTAACAAAGTTAGGATTATTTACAAGTGAAACCATTGCCTGTGTTGCCTGTGTTCCCTTATCTCCTGAGATATCAACACCGGCTGAATTATCTTTTCCGTCTTTTCCAAAATATGTACATCCATTAGCAAGGAAGAATGATGACATATACCAGCCCTCTGTAATATTGAAAGCTACCTTATCCTTCTGAAGCATTTTATCAAGGCTCTTTACATCACTGTCTGTGAATTTGCTCTTGTCATAGTACATAAACCATGTGTTAGTTGTGAATGGTACTCCGTATACAGCTCCATCTACTGATACTGAATCCACAATTGCATCTGAGTTAGTTTTCTTAACATAATCTGCTGTCTCTCCACCAAGCTTTGCAATAGCATTAGCATCAACAAGTGTCTGAAGCTGGTCGTTAGCAAAGAAGTATACATCTCCTGAATTCTCTGGATCCTGTGGAACTATCTTTCCTGCGTCCTGCTCTGAGCATACACCATATTCAAATGTTAAATCCCAGTCAGGATGCTCTGAATTGAACTGGTCACACATTGTCTGCAGCCATTTGCCGTTCTCATCTGCCTGATCTTCTGCACAGCCCCATACCTTGATTGTAGCTGTGATTTTTTCCTCACCTGCTGCTGTGTCATCCTTTTTAGCATTGCCACAACCCACAAAAAGTGACCCACACATTGTTGCTGCCATCACTGCAGCTGCTAATCTCTTAAACTTCATAAAAAACCCTCCTTAATAATTATCCGTGACAGCTTTGATTACTGTCCTCTTTTGATAATCTAATTATATTAAGGAGGGGTTAATATTAAAATATAAGATATTTTAGAAACATATCAGTTTTTTGTGTTGTATGGTTTTGCAGGGAATTTTATTGTTATTGTTGTTCCCTCATCAGGTATGCTCTGCACTTCCAGATGATAGCTTTCGCCGTAATAAAGTCTTATTCTGTCGTTAACATTTCTTGCGCCATACCCTTTTGACTGGACTGTTAAGAAGTTTTGGGCAGTTTCTTTGTCCATTCCTACACCGTTATCAGACACGGTTACACATACAAGCTTTTTACCTTCTTCATCCGTCTGCATCTTAGCCTCTACGGTTATTATGCCTTTCCTGTCTGTCAGCAGATCTATGCCATGGTCTATTGCATTTTCTACCAATGGCTGGAGTATAAGGTTTAAAGATTCGCATGGCATAACTTCCTCTGATACATTTATCACCACATCAAATGAGTTGTCATGCATTATCTGCTGAATCTTAAGATACGACTGCATGTTACTTAATTCCTGCTCAAAGCTTAGTATATTCTTTCCCTTATTAAGCGATGTACGGTAGTAGTTAGACAATGCAAGTGTTATTTCACTTATATCTTCCTGCTCATATTCTATCGCTTTCCAGTTGATAAGTGACAATGAATTATAGAGGAAATGTGGATTAATCTGTGCCCTTAATGCCCGCATCTCTGATTCTTTCTGGCTTATACGTCCTTCATATACCTGCGTGATAAGATTCTTAATCTGGGTTGTCATGCTGTTAAAGCTATGGATAAGGTCACCTATTTCATCTTTGTCCTGTGTATTAATTACCGCATCAAAATCTCCATTTTCAACCTTTGCCATACTGTTTTTTAATTTATTAATTCTTCTTGTAATGAAGCCTGTTGTAAATATACTCGCTGCGGCGGCACCTGCAACTGCTACCACAAATGCAACTACAATCATAGTAATCATTGAATTAGCTGACCTGAGTACAAGTTTTCTCGGTTCATAGACATATACTGTCCACCCGGTAACAGAGCTTTCCTTCTTTACTACCGAGTAACCTTCTGTATTTCCACATGTATCATTATCCCATTCTGCCCCGTCGATTAATGAAAGCAGCTTCTTACTGTTTAATCTGTATCTGGTGTTATTATTTTCAAATGTATCACTGCTGCATATAACTCTTCCATCAGCATCAAGCACCACCATTCCGCAGTTCTGCTCAAGACCACCTGTAAAAGAACTCATCATGCTGTCATAATCAACATCTATGTACATAATTCCAAGAATCCCAAGCTGGTCAAGTGTTGACATTTTTCGTGCTGAAACAAGTGTCCTGCTGTCTTCATCAACAAACCACTGTATCTTCGTGCTTTCTGTAGCAGAATTATAAAAAGGCCGGTCTTTAATCTCTTCTATTGGTGCTATGGTAGTATCATGTTTAATAGCTTTATCCACATATATTGTTACCCTGTTAATATCATTGTGAAAATACTTCAATGATGAAAGCATAGGGTCAAATGTAGTGACAATCTGGTTATACATCTCATATGTGCTTTTGTAATCGTACGAGAGCACTCCCGACAGCGTATCATTAAATGTTATATAATTAGACAGGTTATCATACACTTCTATCTGCCCATCCACTGTTGCAACAGACTGCTCCAACGCCCCTTTGATGCTCTTTAAGTCTCTGTCCATAAGAATGTTTCTCATCTGACAGTAGGCAAAAACAAAAAGTACAATCAGGGGAATAAGTCCGGTTACTACATATATGATGACAAGCTTGTTCTGCAACCTTATATCATTAATTCTCTGCTTAATCTTTTTCAACTCAATTCTCCCTGATCTCTGAATTTCTGAGGACTTACACCAAAGTACTCCCTGAAGCTCTGTACAAAATATGAAACATTTGGATAACCCACCTGCTCGCTTATATTCACAATCTTCATGTTCGTACCGGTAAGCAGTTCCTTCGCCTTCTCCATTCTGTACTGTTTAATATATTTGCTCAGATTCTGCCCTGTTTCCTTCTTAAAAAGTGAACTTAAATAGCTTGGTGCAAGATAAACCATATCCGCAAGCTGCTGTGCACCAATCTCTTCACCATAATGGTTATGTATATAGTTCTTTACTGTCTCAATCTCCCGATGTGACGTGGCCGGCTCTTTTCCGAAACTCTTCTCCAGCAAACCAATATAGTTATTCACGATATCCATAATGCATGAGAAATCCTCTGACTTATACAGTCTGTCAATCTCCCTTCCAAATTCCGCCTCGTCAGCACCTGGAATATTGTCATAGAAATCTTTTAACAGATTGGAAAATACGAATTTAATGTATATATGCGAGAAGTTCGACTGTCCCCTGTATTTCTTACACAGTGCATCAAAATGTATTCTTAAAAATGTGATATCCTTCATCTTGATATCCTGCTTCATCTGCTTCATAAGTGCATCATCATCAATCTGTACAAGCACAGGTGTATCTTCACTGACATTATCAGAAAAAATGTATCTTCCTGTCTCATAAAACTTATTATTCATCAGTGTATCAACTTCATCCATTACCTGTGGAAGTTCATGATAATCATTGAATAAACCGGACACAGCAATATACATAAACTGCCCTGTCTTTCTGTATATATAGTCATGAATATTTGTAAACATTTCTTCAATGTTCTTATCAATATTACCATCTGCTGTGAGTGATTTATCAGAAAATATGATAACTGACTGTAACGGGTTAAGATTAAGATACTGATAATCCAGTTCTCCGGTTACCTCTTTAAATATATCTTCACCTGTATCATATTTTCCAAAGAAATCAGTATTGAACTCTATAAGTGCAAGTCTGTTGTATCCTGCCAGAAAATCACCATTATCAAGTATTCCTGATGCATCACCGGAGTTGAGCAGCGTATACATGTAATACTGTTTTATAAAGTTAGCCTGCCTGTTATAATCCTCATCCTTCTTGTGTTCCTCGTCAAGCTCTGTTATAACTCCTGTAATTGTTGAACTGAATTCTGACGGATCAACCGGCTTTAATATATAATCTTTAACACCTAATTTAACTGCCAGCTTGGCATATTCAAACTCGTTATAGCCTGAGAATATAATTGTCTTTAAACTGATGTCGTTGTGCATCACATTCTTAATAAGCTCTATTCCGTCCATAAACGGCATCTTAACATCTGTAAGCAGTATATCTATATGTCCCATTCCTGTATTCTTGTCAGATGTCAGATATTCCAGTGCCTGCTTTCCGTTGCACGCCTCAAATACTCCAAGTTCAATTCCCATTCTCTTAAGAAGCATTCTTATTCCGCTTCTTTCAATCTTTTCATCATCCACTATAAGTATATTATACATAAATCTACCCCGAAACCTTCCTCATTCACGAACATTCGCTCTTATAATGATTATAGCTTCCGGGGCAGTTATTATCAACTTATTTAATTATATTAAAGATGCCATATATCTTCATTGTACTGTTGAATTGTTCTGTCTGATGAGAAAAATCCAGCATTTGCAATATTAACAAGCATTTTTTCTGCCCACGCATATCTGTCATCATAATCTGCGAGAGCCTTTTCTTTGGTTTCTATATAGCTTCGTAAGTCAAGCAATGCCATAAACCAGTCTTTTCCTACAATCTCATTATACAATCTGTTAAGACTATGTGAATCACCTGCCTGAAGCATAACATCCGATATTATAAAATCCACACATTTTTTTATAAGAGCATCTGTCTCATAAAGCTTCTTTGCGTTATAGTCACATTTTTCATAATGTGCAATAACTTCATCACTTGTTGCGCCAAATGTATATATATTATCTTTACCTACAAGCTCTGCAATCTCAACATTAGCACCATCCATTGTTCCTAATGTCACAGCACCATTGAGCATGAATTTCATGTTGCCTGTTCCTGATGCTTCTTTAGATGCAAGTGATATCTGCTCTGATATATCACATGCAGGAATCAGCTTCTCTGCCAGTGTTACATTGTAGTTCTGGACAAGCACAACCTTAAGGTAAGGACTTACATCTTTATCGGCCTCAATAACCTTACTCAATGTAAGTATCAGATGAATTATATCCTTCGCAATTGTGTATGCAGGTGCAGCCTTTGCGCCAAATATTACTGTCACAGGAGTCTTTGGAATATTGCCTGCCTTGATGTCAAAATATTTATATATTATATACAGTGCGTTCATCTGCTGTCTTTTATATTCATGCAGACGCTTTATCTGTATATCGAATATTGACTGTGGATTAATCTCTATTCCCTGTGTCTGCTTAAGGTATTCTGCAAGATTTCTCTTGTTGTCTGTCTTAATCTCAAGAAGATTATCATAAACATTTTTATCACCGGCAAACTTTAACAGATTCTTTAACTTCTCTGCGTCATGCCTGTATTCACTTCCAATAAGTGTCTCAATGTATTTTGCAAGTCCGTTATTACAGTGGATAAGCCATCTTCTGAATGTAATTCCGTTAGTTTTGTTATTGAACTTCTCCGGATATATCCTATAGAAATTATTAAGCTCTGTATTCTCTAATATCTCAGTATGAAGCTTTGCTACTCCGTTGACGCTCATTCCATAATGAATATCGATGTGTGCCATGTGAACGAGATTATTATCGTCAATTATATACACTGATTTATCTGTGTACTTCCCACGCACTCTTCTGTCAAGCTCTTTTATAATCGGCATAAGCTGTGGCACAACCCTGTTAAGATAATCCACAGGCCATTTTTCAAGGGCTTCGGCAAGGATTGTGTGATTAGTATACGCACAGCTTTTTGATACAATATCAATTGCTTCATCCATTGTTATCGGACTTCCATCTATATCTCCATTTTCTGTAAGAAGTCTTATAAGCTCCGGGATTACCATTGTCGGATGCGTATCGTTAATCTGGATTACTGCAAGGTCTGGCAGATTCTTAAATGTTTTTCCGGTGTTAATACATTTGTCCCTGCACTCATCTAATATAAGCCTTGCTCCATTGCTTACCATGAAATACTGCTGATAGATTCTAAGAAGCCTTCCCTGCTCGTCACTGTCATCAGGATAAAGAAACAGTGTAAGGTTCTTTGCAATATCTGACTTATCAAAGTCTATGCTGTCACCTTTTACGATGCTCTCATCAACTGTCTCCACATCAAACAGATGAAGCTTATTCGTTCTCTTTTCTCCGTACACATTGATATCATACATTCTTGAAACTACACTGATTTCACCGAAATTGATAGTGTATGTCACATCTGTCGGAACAAGCCAGCTGTCCTTACCAATCCATGGATTAGGCACTTCCTTCTGCTTTCCATTCTCAAACACCTGCTTAAAAAGTCCAAGATGATAATTAAGTCCGATTCCGTCACCATTAAGGCCAAGGTTAGCAATCGAATCAAGAAAGCATGCTGCAAGTCTTCCAAGTCCGCCATTACCAAGTGACGGCTCTACTTCCAGTTCTTCAATATCTGAAAGATTCTTTCCTGCCTGTGTAAGTTCTTCCTTAACTTCATCATAGATACCTAAATTAATAAGATTATTGGATAAAAGCTTTCCTATAAGGAACTCTGCAGAAATGTAGTATACCTTTCTGCCATTGTCTTTCACTATTCTATCACGTCCCTTTTGTGCAACCAGCTTCATAAGTGCATGAAAGCACTCCTCGTTGCTGCATAAGTGCAAGTCTTTTCCATATTCTTCCAAACATATAGTGTTAAGCATATCGTTGCCCTCCATTCTTGTATTTATATTTTATTATAGGGTTGCTGGAAAAATTCTCTTGCTTTATAATGGGATAAACTTGTACTATTCTATCATATTTAAGGAGAACCTTATGAATATAACAGATTACGGACCACTGAAAGAAACCAAGTCTCATTTCGATTCAGATTTTTTATATAATACTTACCCATGTTCCATCCCGCTTGATTTTACAGAAGTTCCGCTGCACTGGCATAATGAAATGGAGCTTATATACATCAAGAAGGGATGCATGATCGTAAGCGTTGACCTTGATTATTCTGTTGTAAATGCAGGGGATATTGTTGTTGTCATGCCCGGACATATCCATTCTATTATCCAGAACGAGAGTGATTCATGCGAATACGAAAATATTCTTTTTAATCTTGATATGCTTGTTAGCAGGCAGTGTGATTATGATACCGTGAGCTTTTTTAACGGAATTTCCGGCTTTAAGGGGTATTGCCCTCCTGTTATCAGTAAAACTGTGCCACACTATTCTGATTTAATTCATTATATTGATGAAGCTGACAATATATGCAAATATTTCCCTGACGGGTACAGGCTGAAAATCCGTGCATGTCTTTTTAATTTCTTCTTTGAACTTAATGCACATTTTTACACCCATACAGATATGTCTGCACACTTGTCTGATGATAAGATGGATAAGCTGAAACTGGTACTTAATTATATTGAAAAGAACTTCGCTCATACAATATCGATTGAAGAGATTGCACAGTGGTGTCATTTCAGCCAGTCGCATTTTATGAAGTTTTTTAAGAACTGCACCGGAACATCTTTTATCACTTACTTAAACGACTACCGGCTTATTATTGCTGCAAGAATATTAAAAACCACAACCCAGCCGGTAATTTTAGTGGCTTCAGATTGTGGTTTCGATAATATATCTTACTTTAATAGAAAATTCAAAGAAAAATATGGTGTTTCTCCGAGGGAATTCAGGAAAATTTTATAACTCTTTATAAGTTTATATAACCTTTTATAACTTTTCATTTCTTATATAACTCTTTATAACTTTTTATAACTTTTTATAACTTCCATATCATTTTTCGCTTGACTCACTATCAATTGATAGTTATACTATTAATTGATAGTGAGTCAAGTAATTTATATGGAGGTGATAATCATTAAAATTCCTATTCAATCAACAAAGAAGGATGTAAAAATTTTTTTAAATGAACTAATGACAATCTTAAATTCTCAGAATTTTAATGAAGATAATGATTTAATAATCATTAAATCCACCAAAGATGACATACAATTTTCAACCGGATATCTTATGCTAGATCTCGATTATGATACATCCGATATTGTTGAAAGATTAAAGGAACTTACTTTAGCTGAATATTCAGAAACACTTATTGATAAAGATGACAGTAATCCACCATTATTATTTGTTTTTGGCAAATCTATAGATAATAAGCTTGTTTATATTAAACTTAAAATCAAAGGAAATACATCAAAAAAGATACTATGTCTATCATTTCATTATGCAAGACATAATATGAATTTTCCATATAAATAATGGCGTAATATGAAAGGAGCAATAGCAATGAATAATTACAATCTTATAAGAACAATTCAAATAGAGTGTCCTCTATGTGGTAAAATTCATGAGGTTGAAGAAAGAAAACGTATTGCTACGACAATTATTAAAGATGAAAAAGTTACCTATGAAGAAATATACTATTTCTGTCCTGATAGTGACGAAGAAGAGAATGAATTTACAACTGGCAAAATAGAGAACATCAACCTCTTGAACGCACGTAACACATATAGAAAATCCAAAGGATTACTTACCTCTGACCAGATTGTTGCAATAAGAAATATGTATGATTTATCCCAGGTTGATTTAGCAAGATTACTTGGTTGGGGAGAAGCAACAATTTCAAGATACGAAAGCAAAGCCATTCAAGATGAAGCATATGATACTATGCTTAGAATCATTAAAGAAAATCCGAAAGCTGTTCTTGAATTATTGCAGAAAAATGCTAATAAATTTAGTGCTCCCAAACTAATATCAATAAAGCAAAAAATCATGGAAAATCTCAGTTCTTCTGGAATGGAATTTCTTTCCCGTCAATCCCTTGAAAGTGAATATGTCAGATTTCAAAAACAATGTGATGCTAATGGTAATACACTTTTAAATATAGATAAACTTGAAGCTGTCATATCCTATTATGCAAAAAGAGTCAATAATTTATTTAAAGTAAAATTAATGAAAATGCTTTGGTATGCTGACTCTCTTTCTTTCAAGAATTATCAAAGAACTATAACTGGTTTGGTTTATTGTCATGACTCAATGGGAGCTTTACCAATAGGACACTACAAAATTGTTGGTCTGCAGAATGTCAACATGCAGGAAGAAGACGGCTTTGAAATAACCAAATACCATTTTCTTGTTAATGAAAATATAGATGAAAACATTCTGTCAACTGAAGAACAGAATGTTTTAGATGCTGTAATAAACAAATTCAATTCTTTCAAATCCCAGGAAATTGTTGAATATATGCATGAAGAAATTGCTTATAAAAAGACTAATGATAAAGAAATTATACCTTTTAGTCTTGCAAGACAAATAAAGGATTTCTAATGGCATATTTAAAAAAATCCTGCTCTCAGGCAGCCATAACCACCTGAAAGCAGGATTAACATTTTAATTATTAACACATTACATTAAGCCTTGTGCTCTGTTGTAAGCATTACATATCTTATTAGAATTCTTGATAAGAATATGCATTGCAACAAATGGTCCAATTCCACAGATAAAAGCACCAAAAATCTGCCATAAAAGAACAGTTGTACCATTCTCCTGGATTGAAAGTCCATAACGAGGTCCGTTAGCTGCAAGTCTGTTACCAAGATTATAGTACCAGAACCATGCATATATACCACATGTTATGAGTGATAAAAGAACAAATGCAACAAGCCCTGATGTATTCTCTCCATCTCCATCACATGCAATATTAACATCATGTGCCATCTTGTAAATGAAATAATAGCTGTATATTCCACATGTTATAATTGAAAGAATTATGTATGAGGCAAGACCTCTGTCATCCTTTAATCTTGTACCTGAATATGGTGGAACTGTGCCATTATTATAACCATTGCTGTAATTCTGATTAGCATTGTAACCCTGATTATTATTCTGATTATTGCTGCCTGTAAAGCTCTGCTTTACCTCATTAAAAGCACTTCCAAGTTCCTGCTCAGCCTTGTTGAATACCTGACTTGCCTGACTTGCAATATCCTGCTCTGGTGAACAATTTGCTCCACAATATGGGCAGAACTTTGTTGAATCTGGAATCTGTTTTCCACATTTTGTACAAAACATATTAATTCCCTCCCCTTCATAAATTTAGTTTCCGAATGATACGGAATAGGATATTGTTCTGAGGTTCAAAAACCACAATATCTCCAGTTCCAATAAACATTCTATACAAGTAAACTATAACAAATGCACCTGCCATTGTAAACATAAAAATTTTATAAATTTTAATATTTATTTTAGATTTAAGAAGCATAACTATCACAACAACTGGCGGCAGAAAAAAAAGTGGATGATACATGAACGCATCATGAATATTAAAATGCAGCAAAGATATCCATGCCCTTGACATTCCACAGCCTGCACACGATATTCCCGTTATGTATTTTATAGGGCATGTAACCCCGAAGCTTTCTAGTATCACATACAGCACAACAACTGCCGCAACTGATGTTATCACTTCTATTCTATTTAATCTTCTTTTATCTGCATTGTCTCCGCTCATTATTCCCCCTGATAATGCTTTTTATTACATTATAATCTCTCCTGCAAGCAATGCAAGACAAGGAAGCGTAATTATGCTAATCAATGTAGACAAAGTAACTGCACCAACTGCGAGCTTCTGGTCGTGACCGAACTTAATTGCAAAAAGTGTTGTAATAGCTGCACACGGGCATGCCTCAAGTATAATTGTAATAACAGCAACCATTCCACGGGCATGTATCAGATACATAACCAGAGTACAGATTACCGGTATTATAAACATTCTGAGAATTACTGTAAAATACACTCTTTTATCCTTTAAGATACTCAATAATGGGAACTGTGAAATAGTAATTCCTGTTATTATCATAGATAATGGAGTATTCATGCCTCCGACAACGTTAAATGTATCCTTCAAAACATCCGCAACCGGAATTCTTGCGAGGAATATCACAAGTCCCACAGCAACCGATATAATTGGTGGGCATGTAACAATCTTCTTTAACAGTTCCTTAAAACTCATACTCTCTGAAACATACACAATTCCGACAGTCCATAAAAGAATATTAAACACTGTAACATATACGCTCGCATACAGTACACCTTCTGAACCGTACATCGCCTGAATAAGTGGAAAACCCATATATGCTGCATTAGAAAATGTAGTTGCAAATCTTATAATGCCGCGCACTTCCTTTTTCATCAAAAATGTTATGCCAATCGATAAAGCCATTCCTATACATATAGTAAGTATGCTGTAAAAAAGCATTCTGCCCATATTCTTAAGAATCTCGGCATTATATCCTGACATGTAAGAATTAATAATCATGAATGGAACAACGAAATATATAAGAAGGTTAGAAAGCATACCCTTGCCCTCTTCATTAACCATCTTAATCTTTCCGATAACAACTCCACTCAATATAAGTATGAATAATTCAAATACCTGCTTCGCAGTAATAAGCGCTAAATCCACAGCTCTCTTATCCTCCTTTTCATACACGCAAAAACATGTTATATATTTCATCTTCTGAAATATATAACATGTTAATAGCAAAGTCAAGTAAAAATCTAATACTTTATCTCTGGCATAAGCTCTGCACTTATTACATTAAGCATACGTTCCATTGTCTCTAACTCTTCTTTGGAAAATCTGTCCTCAATCCTGCCCATTACAGTCTTAAGATATGTATTGCTGATATTATAATAATCTATATACTTCTGTGTTACCTCGAGATGATACTCTCTCTTGTCTTCCTCAGACTGTACTTTCTTTAAGTATCCCTTCTTAACAAGGTTATTAATCTTATACGCCGCGTTAGGAGATGATATATTTGCCATATCAGCAAACTGTGCCACAGTAGGTTTGTCAAGTGCATATATTATCTCCATGCAGAAAGTTTCTACAGTTGTAAGAGATGTCTCCCTCTCCTGTAGCTTTTCAAACATTTTCTGATAAAAATGCATCTTAAACTTCGTATATACCTTACTAAAAGAATCCTGCAGCACCTTACTTTACCTCCAAAGCTTTTTAATTGTTTATTATTATAACAATAGCTCTATTCTATTGCAAATGTAAGTTCCGCTGACACTGCAAGTTTTCCGCCAACATAAGCTTCTGCCTTTCCTACGCCCACAGGACCTTTTCTTGCTATAATCTCGCATGACAAGGAAAGCACATCCCCAGGTGTGACCTGAGCCTTAAACTTAGCATTTTTAATTCCTGCAAAAAGTGCTATATGCCCCTTATTCTTTTCTTCCGACAATAAAGCAACTGCTCCAGTCTGCGCCAGTGCCTCAATAATAAGTACTCCCGGCATTACCTTCTTCTGTGGAAAATGTCCTACAAAATGCATTTCATTGGCAGATACGCATTTAATACCACAAGCCTTCTTTCCAGGCTCACACTCCGTTATCCTGTCTACTAATAGAAATGGATATCTGTGTGGCAGAATCTGCTGTATTTCATCTGAATTAAGCTGCATCTTTACACCACCTTTCTAAGCACGATGGACGCATTATGTCCACCAAATCCAAGTGAATTAGACATAGCATAATCAACTCTTGACTCTCTTGCCTTATTTGGAACGATATCAAGATCACAGTCATCATCCGGCACCTGATAATTAATGGTTGGTGGAATTATATCATTCTTTACAGCAAGTGCCGATATAATTGCCTCAACAGCACCACTTGCACCTAACATATGTCCTGTCATCGACTTTGTTGAGCTTACCGCAAGCTTGTACGCATGTTCTCCAAATGCCTTCTTTATCGCGTTAGTCTCGCCCTTATCATTAAGCTTTGTACTTGTTCCATGTGCATTAATATAATCAATATTCTCTGGTTTTATTCCTGCATCCTTAACAGCCTCAGTCATTGCCTGTGCTGCCATGCTTCCGTCTTCGAGAGGGGCTGTAACGTGGTTTGCATCACATGTTGAACCATATCCTGCAATTTCACAATATATCTTAGCGCCTCTTTTCAGTGCATGTTCATACTCTTCAAGAATCAGCACACCTGCTCCTTCTCCCATAACAAATCCGCTTCTTTCTTTATCAAACGGAATAGAAGCCCTGTTTACATCTTCTGCTTTGCTTAATGCATGCATTGATGTAAAACCACCAATTCCAAAATCAGTTATACAGCTTTCTGCACCTCCGCACACAATCACATCCTGATATCCATCCCTGATCTGTCTTAATGCATCTCCAACAGCATTTGTTCCACTGGCACATGCAGTAACAACACATGTACACATTCCATGTAGTCCAAATCTGATTGCAACATGTCCTGCCGCCATATTAGTTATCGACATTGGCACAAAATGTGGCGAAACTCTGTCATATCCTTTACTTTCGCCTCTTAAGCATTCTCTCTGTATAGTTGTAAGTCCACCAATTCCACTTGATAATATAACACCACATCTTAATGTGTCTTCTTTGCCAAAATCTATAGCTGAATCCTTCACTGCTTCATCTGCAGCTGCAAGTGCATATATCGTGAAATCGTCCATCTTCCTTAATTCTGCTTTATCGACAATACTCTCTGGGTCAAAGCCTTTTACTTCACCGGCAAGCTTAACTGCACTGTTTTCTGTATTAAAATGTGTTATCTTACCAATACCACATTTACCAGTCTTTACAGCTTCCCACATATCATTAACATTGTTTCCGACAGGAGTAACTGCTCCCATACCTGTTATTACAACTCTTCTCATATTGCCATTCCTCCGTCTACACAAAGTACCTGTCCGGTTATGTATCGTGCTCCGTCACCCGCAAGAAATGCTACTGTTTCTGCAATATCTTCCGGCTTTCCCATCTCTTTAAAAGGTATATTCTCCACCACTTTTTCTTTAACAGCATCTGACATTGCTCCGGTCATATCAGTTTCAATCATTCCCGGTGCAACCGCATTTACAGTAATATGTCTTGACGCAAGCTCTCTTGCAAGTGACTTCGTCATGCCAATAACACCTGCTTTACTTGCAGAATAATTAACCTGCCCTGCATTGCCCATAACGCCTACAACAGAACTCATATTAATAATTCTTCCTGCTCTCTGTCTTAACATAAGTCTTGAGACCCCACGCATCATATAAAATGTACCCTTTAGATTCACATCTATAACTGCATCGAAATCCTCATCCTTCATACGTCCAATAAGATTGTCCTTAGTAATTCCTGCATTATTAACAAGAATATCAATTCTTCCGCCAAGTAAATCCACGGCTTCCTTAATTAAACGCTCACATTCCTCTGAATCACTCACATCTGCCTTAATTGCATGGATTTCAATTCCATACTCTCTGCATAAATTAACTGTTTTACTGGCAGCCTCATCACCTGAACGGTAACTGAATACAATATCCGTTCCTTCACTTGCAAGCTTAACGCATATAGCCCTTCCTATTCCCCTGCTTGCACCTGTAATAAGTGCTTTTCTTCTATCACTCATTCCATATCCTTTCCAAATCAATGTCAGATTTGCTCAATCACAGCTTTTATGTCCGATTTATTCAATCTATAATCTGTCATAATCTCATTAATAAGTTCCTGTACGCTCATTATCCGGTCAACTCTGTCTGCATTACTTCCTGCAAAAAACAGTCCATTATCCCAGTCACCCTTAACTGCTGCTATAAGTGCCCTGCTTATGCAATATGGTATACTGTCATCCTTCTTACATGCTGTAAGACAACCATTACATTTTCTTGCCGTGAAGGTTTCTCCTGCATCAAGCCTTTCAAGCAGTGGGCTGTTAATTGCACGTGCCGGCATTCCAACAGGACTTTTAATAATACGGATGTCTTCTCTCTTTGCATTAACAATAGCCTGTTTAAATGTATCTGAAGCATCACATTCATTGGTAGCAATGAATCTTGTCGCAATCTGTACACCTGCAGCACCTTCATTTACATAATGTGCCATATCTTTGCCATCAAACACACCTCCAGCGACAAAAACCGGGATATCCGCACCGTACTCTTCTATTACAGCAAGTACATCTGACAATATTTCATCGTTACTCTGTGTTTTTCCCTGTGTAATATCATCTGCACCAAAGCCTAAATGTCCTCCTGCCATGCTTCCTTCAATAATGAACATATCCGGATACACATCATAATGCTTCTTATAAGTTTTCATAATTATCCTGGCAGCCCTGCCACTTGAAACAATGGGTGCTGCCAGTGTATCTGTTCCCTTAGTAAACTGTGGCAGATTAAGTGGAAGTCCTGCACCTGAGATAATAATATCTGCTCCTGCTGAAACTGCGGTCTTACAGCTTTCCTCATAATGAGAAACTGCAGTCATAATATTTACAGCTACAAGTCCCTTCTTTGCACTTTCTGCTGCAATCTGCTTAGCTCTCTTAATATGGTAATCAAGTGCCCTTAGATTCGCCTTAAAGGGGCTGCTCTTAAAATCCTGTTCATCATAACCTGCATTAACAGAACTGATAACTCCACATGCCCCATTTGCTGCGACTGCACCTGCAAGGGATGAAAGAGAAACTCCGACACCCATACCGCCCTGAATTACCGGAACATCAAGCACTTTGTCCTTAATCTGCATACAATTCCTTTCGCACAGCCTCATATTCTTCATATATTTGTTCAAATATTTTCTCAATTGGCTGTATCTTATCAATCTGGCCTGCAACCTGACCTGCCATCAGTGAGCCATTCATTGTGTCACCGTCAAACACTGCCTTACGAAGAGAACCTAATGTATATTTCTCAAGTTCCATCTTATCAGCACCTGCCTTCTCCTGCTTTACATACTCGCGTGACATCTCATTTTTAAGAACACGCACAGGAGTACCAGCAATTCTTCCTGTAACTATCGTGTCATTATCCTTTGCTTTAAGTATTGCCTGCTTATAATTATCATGTATAGGACACTCTGTACTTGCCAGAAGACAAGTTCCCATCTGTACACCTGCCGCACCAAGTGCAAATGCTGCTGCAAGCTGTCTGCCATCTGCAATTCCTCCAGCTGCAATAACCGGAATATTCACACTGTCAACTACCTTTGGGACAAGCGTCATAGTTGTCATCTCGCCGACATGACCACCACTTTCTGTTCCCTCTGCAACTACTGCATCAGCTCCGAAGCGCTCCATTCTTATTGCAAGTGCTGCACTTGAAACAACTGGTATAACCATCATTCCGTTAGCCTTCCATTTTTCCATATATTTAGCCGGACTTCCTGCTCCTGTTGTTACAATCTTTACATTTTCTTCCACAAGCAGTTCTGCCATTGCATCAGCTTCCGGATTCATAAGCATAAGATTCACACCAAATGGTTTATCCGTAAGTGTTCTGCATTTTCTTATGTTTTCACGAAGCATATCCGTGTTCATTCCACCAGCTCCAATAAGCCCCAGTCCGCCTGCATTACTAACTGCAGCTGCAAATTCTCCTGTTGCAATATTAGCCATTCCGCCCTGTATAAACGGATATTTTATTCCTAACATCTTATCTAATCTCATTATGCTGCTCCTTATTATGTCTCTATCAAAGCACTGCTCCAGCTAAGCCCCGCCCCAAAGCCCGCAAGAATCAGCTTTCTGCCCTTGTCAAAGCATCCGCTTTGTGCTAACTCATCTAGTGCTATTGGGATACTTGCCGCAGATGTATTACCATATTCCGCTATATTTATATAGAACTTATCTTCATGTCCCGGATATTTCTTCTTTACATGATTGATAATTCTTTCATTAGCCTGATGGCACACAATATAATCTATGTCATCAAGTGTCATGTCCGATTTTTTCAATATCTCATCAATTCCCTGTTTAAGAACATCAACTGCAAAACGGAACACCGCATTTCCATTCATCTTTACATATGCATCCTGTGCACCTATACCTCTGCATACAAGTACATCAGTATCGCCTCTTGTGTAATTAATCTGTCTATACATATTGTCAGCCGCTTTTATAAGAACTGCACCAGCACCATCTCCAAAAAGCACGCATGTTGAGCGGTCTGTATAATCTAAAATCTTAGACATCTGCTCGCTGCCAATAAGCAGTATGTATTTATAATCAGTGCTGTTAAACAGTGCCTGTCCAACATTTAATGCATGCAGAAAACCTGTACATGCACTGCTTAAATCAAATGCAAGTACATTCTCTGCCAATCCGAGTTCCTTCTGTACAATTGCTGCAGTAGATGGAAATGCATTATCAGCCGTTGAAGTTGCAACTATAACCGCACCTATTTCTGCAATATTCACACCTGATGCTTCTAACGCTTCATATGCTGCTCTGACTGCAAGTGATGTAGTATTTTCCTGTGTACATCTGTATCTTTTCTTAATACCTGTTCTTGTTGTTATCCATTCATCATTTGTATCAACAATCCGGCTTAAGTCATCATTCGTAATTATCTCTTCTGGGAGTGCTTTCCCTGTGGACACTATCTGAATGCCTTTCACTTTATCTCTCCCCTGTCTATATTCCTGAATTTGTCATATCTTGAATTAACAATCTCTTTTGATTTCATCCTGCCAAGAATTCCGAGTTCTTTTTCTAACATTCTTGCTATATCTGAAAAACACCTGTCTCCTTCTGCAATTACACCGTCAACGAGTCCGGCAGTAAAAAGCTCCTGTGCAGTAAGCTTCATAATCTCACTTGCCTGTGGTGCTTTCTTAGCATCCTTATATATTATTGACGCAAAACCTTCTGGAGACAGAATTGAATATACTGCATTTTCAAGCATGTACACCCTGTCGGCTGCTGCCAGTGCCAATGCACCGCCACTTCCACCTTCGCCTGTGATTACAGATATAACAGGTACTGTAAGCTTAAGCATTGCTGCTATACTTCCTGCAATTGCATTACTCTGTCCGTTGCTTTCTGCTTCCATGCCCGGATATGCACCTGGCGTGTCAACAAATGTTATGACAGGTCTCCTGAATTTTTCAGCCTGTTTCATAACACGGACTGCTTTTCTATACCCTTCAGGTGACGCCATTCCGAAGTTGTATCTTATATTCTCTTCTATATTCTTTCCTTTGCGGTTTCCAATAACAGTTACCGTTTTCCCATTAAATGAAGCAATTCCTGCAACAAGGCTTTTATCATCTTTATAGTATCTGTCACCATGCATTTCTATAAAATCATCGAAAAGCACTTCTATGTATTTCATAATATCCGGACGGTCGCTTTTTCTGGCTGCAAGAACTTTCTCATATGGTGTTAAAACATTTTCATTGTTCATGCTTCTCCTCCGGTATTCACATGCATTTTCAATATCTTTGATAAAGTCTGCTTCATATCTTTTCTGTCAACTATCATATCTATCATGCCATGTTCTAACAGAAACTCTGAGTGCTGGAAGCCTTCCGGCAGCTTCTGTCCGATAGTCTGTTCAATAACTCTTGGCCCGGCAAAGCATATAAGTGCTCCTGGTTCAGCAATTATAATGTCACCAAGACTTGCAAAGCTTGCGCTCACACCACCTGTTGTCGGATTAGTGAGATATGATATAAATAATCCACCCGCATCCTTGAACTTTTCAATTGCCGCTGTTGTCTTTGCCATCTGCATAAGCGAGAAAAGACCTTCCTGCATTCTCGCTCCACCGCTTGCAGCAAATATTATAAGAGGCAGCTTTTTTTTCATTGCATATTCTGTAAGTCTTGTAATCTTTTCACCTACTGCAATTCCCATGCTTCCCATAAGGAATCTTTTATCCATAACAGCAACTGCTGTTTTGACTCCGCCTATTCGACATGTTCCAGTAACTACTGCATCCTGCTGGCCTGTCTTTAATCTGTTTGCTTCAACCTTCTTCTCATATCCCGGAAAGCTGTTTGGATTGCCTGTCTTAACCTGTGCATACAATTCCCTGAAACTTTTGTCATCACTTATAAGTGCAATTCTTCTTGATGGTGTAAGGCTTCCGTCTGCCTGTTCCTCACTATCCCTTAACCTGTTGATAGTCCCCCACCTTTTCTTACGCTTTAAGAAAATGTCATTGATATTCATTTAACTGTAATTCCTTCCTTAAGCCACTTTTCAATTTCGGTATGATTCTTCTCCCAGAAACCTGTATTGTAATTTCCTCTTATAAAATCCTTATGATATGTAAGAAGATGCATGAACTCTCTGTTAGTCTTAACTCCTTCAATTATCAGTTCCTCAAGAGCCCTTCTTAATCGTCTTACCGCCTCAAGTCTGCTGCTTCCAGTCACTATAATCTTGGCAATCATTGAATCATAATACGGACTCACTTCATAACCTTCAAAAAGATGGCTCTCAACTCTTACTCCATAACCATCTGGAAAATGTAAGAATTTAATAACTCCCGGTGTAGCCGCATTTATTCTGCACTCAATTGCATGTCCATTGACACATGCATCTTCCTGAGTGATATTAAGCTTCATTCCGGCAGCTATTCTTATCTGTTCTCTTATAAGGTCAATTCCTGTAACCTGCTCAGTTACCGGATGTTCAACCTGTATTCTCGTATTCATCTCTATAAAATAGTAGTCACCCTGTTCATTCATAACGAATTCAACAGTTCCTGCACTATAATATCCTGCTGCTCTGGCAGCTCTTACTGCAGTCTCTCCCATGACTGTCCGCTTATCTTTACATAATTTTGCACTCGGAGCTTCCTCTAAAAGCTTCTGATTATTACGCTGGATTGAACAGTCACGTTCTCCAAGATATATTGTATTGCCATATTTATCTGCAAGAATCTGTATCTCAATATGCCGTGGATTGATTATCAGCTTCTCTATGTACATATCATCGTTGCCAAATGCAGCTTTAGCTTCACTCTTAGCGGTTTCAAATGCATTTTCTATATCTTCTCTGCTGAATGCCTTGCGCATTCCTTTTCCACCGCCTCCAGCTGACGCTTTAATAAGTACAGGATAACCAATTCTTTCTGCAATGTGTGCTGCTTCCTCTGCTGTTGCAACCAGACCATCAGAGCCGGGTACAACCGGAACCCCGCATTCAATCATAAGCTGCCTTGCCGACTGTTTATCTCCCATGCTGCTTATTATGTCTGCTGATGGTCCTATAAATATAAGATTGTTCTCCTCACATTTTCTTGCAAATGCAGCATTCTCAGACAGAAAACCATAACCAGGGTGGACTGCCTCACACCCTGTCAGTATTGCTGTTTCTATTATCGCATCCTGATTAAGATAACTTTCAGCCGCCTTTGCCGGTCCAATGCAAACCGCCTTGTCTGCTGCCATAACAGCAAGTGAATCCTTATCTGCTGTTGAATATACAATTACGGTTTCTACATCCATCTCACGGCAGCATCTGATTATCCTTAACGCTATTTCACCACGGTTTGCTATCAGTATTCTCTTAAACACTTCTGCTACCTCCGTTAATTAAGGATTACAAGCGGCTGTCCATACTCAACCATAGTGCCATTCTCTGCTGCCACTTCCTTAACCGTACCGTCACAATCTGCTGTAACTTCGTTCATCAGCTTCATTGCTTCAATTATTCCAATAACATCACCGGCATGAACGCTCTGCCCTGGTTTTACAAAAGGTTCCTCATCAGGACCTGCTGCTGTATAGAAAGTTCCAACCAATGGCGCTTTAATTTCTTTAATATGCTCATCTGACTGTGGCTGTACATCCTGAATAGCTGTAACGTTCTGTTCCTGTTCTGTACTAATGCGAACAATATCTTTCTTTACAGGCACATCACATATGGCTTCGTGCATTGTTTTCTTCAGTCCAAGGCATACGCCATTCATCTCCAGATTCAGTTCGCTGCATCCACTTGCATCAAACTTATCTATAATCCCATAAATATCATTAATATCCATAACAAACTGTCTTCCTTAAAATCTTTATGTTAAGCTGCATTCTTATCAACATACTCAACAATTGCTTTAACTGATGTAAGATTAGGAAGTTCTTCTTCTGGAACAGTAATTCCATAAGCATCTTCAACTGCCATCATAAGTTCCATAGAATCAAGTGAATCAATTCCAAGATCATCCTTTAAATTCGCTTCTAATGTAATCTTATCCTCTGAGCAGTTAATAGTATCCATAATAATTTCTTTTACCTTTTCAAATGTCATTATTTTGTTCTCCTTAAATAATTTTATCTAAATATATTTAACTAATATATTTGAGCTAATTATAAGAGCACAAATCAGGTTTGTCAACACTATTTTGATATTCAAAGTATTTATTTTGTTTCACAGCTGAGTATTATTCCGCCTCGCTCAGCATAATAACTGCATAATCCTCCTGCTTTATATACACACACATCCGTAGCACCATATGCCTGCTTTATCATATCAGCTATCTTATCTGCAAGAGCTTCATTTTCAACATGACATATTCTGAGTTTTCCGCCTTCATATCCTGCATCGTCAAGTAATGCCTGCAGTTTTACAAGAAGTTTTTTATCACCTCTGCATTTACCGATTGCTTCCAATGTTCCATGACTGCTTGCTGTTCCTATTACACTTATGCCAAGAACCTCCGCAGCCGATGCTACAACCTTGCTTACACGACCATTCTGTGCAAGATTATGCAATGATTTTAATGAACAGAACAGTCTTGTTTTCTGCATATATGCATCTATTGCTCCATCTATCTCTTCAAATTTCTTTCCTTCTTCAATCATTTGCTGCAATTGTTCCAGTATAATACGCATCTGTGGACCAGTGCTTTTAGAATCTATTACCCTGACCTTAGCCTGTGGATGTTCCTCCAGATATACTGCCCTCGCTGCCATTGCAGAATTATATGTTCCTGACATTCCTGCAGTTATTGTTACAACAAATATCTCATCATCATCACCAAAAGCTTCAAGCCATGCATCTATTCCAGGGCACGCAGTATATGAACGTCCCTTATGTTTTTCAAGAATATCAAGCATTCTGTGAATATCAAGCTGCCCATCATCACAAAACTCCTCGTTATCTGTAGATATTGTAAGCGGAACTGCCTTAAAAACCATTCCCCTAAGTTCTTTTATATCGCATGCTGAATCTGCTACTAATCTCATTATTAATCCTCCTGATTGCCGGATATACTCCGTTTTAATGTAGTTTTAAATACTATGTCATATTGTATTTTATAACTTATAGTGTTACAATATACAAAAATAGCGTTTTTGTATATTTCAGGAGTACATTATGAATATAGTTAACAAAGATTCTAAGAATACATTTACACGAATGTGCATAGGCGAAGCAGTAATCAAGCTTCTTAAAGACACTGATTTTGATAAGATACGCATTACCAGTGTAGCGAAATGTGCCGGTGTATCACGCATAACTTTTTACAAATATTATCAATCAATCCATGATGCACTATGCGACTATCTTAATATTATTATAATTGAATATCTGGAAGAATGTGCCAACAACCCTGAAAACGGGAGCTTTCTGGATTATTCCCACATTCTTTTTGCACTTGAATTCTTTAACCGGTATAAGGATTATTTTCTTACTCTTTCAAGATGTGGACTTCATTCTATTCTTATTAACAGTATTAATAATTTTATGTCTGAACATTTTACGAATCCTAAGAATTACTCTGAGTACAGACTATACTGTTACTCTGGCGGATTGCTTAATACATTTTTAAAATGGGAAGAAAACGGATGTGACTGTGATGCTGGCGAGATAGCCAGAACTCTTGAAGAACTTTATAGTTAATAAGCCACTCCTTCCGGAATGGCTTAAATATTTTATAATCATTTATTAATCTGTGAATGCACTTTTCGACGTACTACAAGGAAACATATAACCTGCATAATTATCGTTGCCGTCCATGATGCCGGATATGATATGAACAGGTCATAAAGAGTTCTGTGACTTGGGAATATGACGAATATCCAGAATATTCTCATTCCTACAGTACCAATAACCGATAATATCATAGGTACTAGCGAATACCCCATTCCACGAAGCGCGCCCGGAAACAGATCCATTATTCCACATAAGAAATATGGTACTGTAGTAATTGATAATATCTCAACACCACATTTGATAACATCTTCACTGTTAGTGTATATCATAAGCACTTTATCACCAAATATATATGCACCGCAGCCAAATACAAGTGATGCTCCTACCGAAAGTATTGCACAATCTATAAGCACCTTGTCCATTCTCTTGAACTTTCTTACACCATAATTCTGACTTGTAAAACTCATGCATGCCTGTGTTACTGAATTAATTGATGCATATAGAAAGCCAAGAATATTGTTGGCTGCTGTATATCCTGCCATTGCTGTTGAACCGAATGAATTAACCGACGACTGCAGCAGGGCATTTGAGAAATTAATAACTGTACTCTGTATTCCTGCCGGAATTCCAACCTGAAATATCTGTTTAAGATAGTATCCCTTTATCTTTAGCTTTGAGAATCTCAACTGGTAACTTGCATCTGTCTTATTCAGACATCTTAATACAAGCACACACGATATAAACTGTGAAAATATTGTTGCGATTGCCACTCCTGCAACCCCTAAGTTAAACACAATAACAAGTACCATATTAAGGCATGCATTTATAATTCCCGCTGCTATAAGAAACATCAGCGGTCTCTTGGTATCACCAACTGCTCTAAGAACAGCCGCACCATAGTTATAAAGCATAAAAAATGGCATACCAAGAAAATATATCCTCATATACAGTGTTGAAAGGTTAATTACATCATCTGGCGTTCCCATAAGCTCAAGTGCCGGCTTAGCCATCAGCAGGCCTATCAGCGCCATCACAACTCCGCTTATTGCCGCAAATGTTATCGCAGTATGCACTGTTTCTGACATCTCTTTATGTTTTCCTGACGCATAGAATCTGGCTGCCAGTACATTTGCTCCCAACGAAACTCCTATGAAAAGATTAACAAACATATTAATAAGCGCTGTCGTTGAACCTACTGCTGCTAACGACTGGCTTCCTGCAAATCTTCCAACAACAATTATGTCTACAGCATTAAACATTAGCTGTAATATTCCTGAAAGCATCAATGGCACTGAGAACGATATTAACTTATCCATTATTGTGCCATTGCACATATCTATTTCGTATTTATTCTTACTCATTGTAAATTTCCTTTATAAAGAATTGGACAGACTATTCCCAATATCCAAGTTCAACACCTTTTTTATAGATTCCTACGCCCTTAGAATAATATCCATACGCATTAAAATGTGTCCAGTCTGAACGGAGTTTCACAGATATATACCCAAACGCTCCATATAACTCATCTATCTTTTCCTTTTTCAAACCACAATCATCCAGCCCGTTCTGAATCATGTAGACTCTTGTATTAAAGAAATGTTCTCCAAATGCTTCTCTTAGCGCTGCTTCCCATGCAGTGTCATCAGTTCCTACATAGTCATCTCCATCCTCCAGATATGACTGGCTGTTGTCTGCAAGAGATGTACCTGGATCATCAGTGTCTCCAACTATGATATAATTCTCACAGCCTGTATAATCAATCACCGCCTGATACTGGGAAATAAGCTCATCATAGTCATCCCATCCGCCGTTACTTCCCATCTCAATCACAAGAATATCATCCTTATGATCATATGCTGCTTTAGTTGTAACAGCAGTACCTTGTGGAATAAACATATAATCAGGCTGTTCAAGACCTGTATCATCACATATTCTGATGCTGACCATATAATCCTCTATATTATAGTCATCATCCTCCATATCTTCCCAGTAATCTTCTATATCTCGTTTCTTATCAATCTGACATAATACGCCATCTATATATACAGTATCAGGATAATCATTATATTCAATGCCATATCCGCTGAAATCATACATATAAACAGGATTCCCCTTATCATCCATAAGGCATACATCCTGATATGTATTCTTATTAAGATTAAGATTACGGTCAGTATGCATCTTAAGGCCACCAGCTCTTATCGCTATCTCCTCTGATGTCTCCCCTGATACACCAAAATTAAATGTATTAAGACCAGTAAGCTTTCCCAAAGTATATGGTGCAGTATAATAACTTATATCAACTCTTCCTGCTTTAGTAAGTATATAGGCCTCATCTGATCCAAAGCCTTCCATCATGCTGTCGCCCCAGCAGGCAATTGATACAGTATCACTTGAATAATCCTTATCATATTCATAAGGCTCTGTATAATCTTCTGTACCAATATTCTGTGCGACCTTCACAATTACATGTGTTTTATCTCCCCGTGGTTTTATGATCTTAGCCATATTAATAAGATTATCTTTAGTTTCCGGTCTGCCATTCAATACCACAGCCCCTGCGGCAATACCTCCTGCAAGCAAAACCACTACAATCCCCCATATCGCTGCTTTCTTTAATTTCATAAACTCACCTTTTCTGCCCCTTATATATCTGGCACTTCTGTTATAACACTTATTTACCCGACCTGCAAATATAATGAAGCAATCAAAGCAAAGATTCAGTAAGGGTTCGATTCTCATCACCCTGAAATAATTCACTTGAACAAAAAAATAGAGCGGGTGATGGGGTGCCAGGTGCCTGTGGCACCTGCTTGGCACCGACCGGAGCGAAGCGGAGACCGAACCCATGGGTTCGATTCTCATCACCCTGAAATAGTGTTCACTTAGACAAAAAAATAGAGCGGGTGATGGGAATCGAACCCACGTATCTAGCTTGGAAGGCTAGTGTTCTACCATTGAACTACACCCGCATAATCACTGATATCTCAGTGCTTTGTTAAGATATCATAATTATATTATAAAGTCAAGTATTTTATGCCAATATGTTCTTTCTGACATGTTTTATCAACATATATACTTGACTTTATCTGTTCTTAGGAATAAATTATGTTAGTTGCATTTTAGTTTGTAAAATATTATGGAGTAATTTCAATGACTAATAATTCAGACCACATTTTTTCTAATATAGATATAAGGAAGCTTCTAATTCCTATCATGCTGGAAAATCTCTTGGCTTCACTTATGGGAACTGTTGATACTATGATGGTAAGTAATGTCGGTGCATCTGCCGTCTCTGCTGTGTCACTTGTCGATTCCATCAATATTCTTGTAATACAGGCCTTGTCAGCACTTGCTGCCGGAGGTGCAATCCTGTGTTCCCAGTACATAGGAAGCAGCAACCCTAAAGGTGCCAACCGCGCTGCAAGACAGGTATTTCTTGTCATGACAGTGCTGTCGGTTTTCATATCAGCAATATGTCTCGTTCTTCGTGTACCAATGCTTAAGTTCATCTTTGGTTCTGTAGAAGCTGAGGTTATGGCTGATTCTCAGGCATACTTTCTTTTTACCCTGTTGTCATTTCCATTCATTGGCCTGTATGACGCTGGTGCGTCCATTATGAGAGCCCAGAAGGACAGCAAAAGCCCTATGACAATATCAATAATATCCAACTTCCTTAATATAGGTGGTAATGCGATTCTTATATTCGGACTTGGCATGGGTGTTGCAGGGGCTGCACTATCAACACTTGCATCAAGAGTTTTCTGTGCAGTTGTTGTAATTATTAAATTAAGAAATCCGTCACAGACCATATGCGTTAACAGATATTACACAATCCGTCCCGACTGGGATTTAATTAAGAAAGTCCTATATATTGGTATTCCTTCAGGTATTGAAAACAGCATGTTCCAGTTTGGAAAGCTGGCAATCCAGTCAACAGTTTCAACGCTCGGAACTGCTGCTATTGCTGCAAATGCTGTGACCAATATTCTGGAAAACCTTAACGGAGTTGCTGCACAGGGTGTAGGAATCGGACTTATGACTATAGTTGGCCAGTGCATTGGTGCCGGAAGAAAAGATGAAGCCATATATTATATAAAGAAGCTCAGTAAAATGGCTGAAGCTGCCATTATTATAAGCTGTCTTGTTGTATTTGCATTGTGCAGGCCGATTACCATACTCGGTGGAATGGAAGCAGAAAGTGCAAGAATGTGTTTTGAGATGACTCTTTTCATAACAATAACCAAGCCAATATCATGGGTACTGTCGTTCATTCCAGCTTATGGAATGCGTGCTGCCGGAGATGTGAAATTTTCAATGATAACATCATGTGCAAGCATGTGGTTATGCCGTGTAAGCTTTACTATATTCTTATGCCGTGTATATGGCTTTGGTCCTATTGCTGTATGGATTGGAATGTTTGCCGACTGGACTGTGCGCGGTATCGTGTTCACTATACGTTTCCACTCCCGCAGATGGCTTAATCATCATATAATTGACTGATCTTAACGAATTGGATTAACGATAAAAAACGCATGCCAGATTGAAAAAATCGGACATGCGTTTTATTATTTTGTTATAAATTATAATATTGTATTGTAAACCATATTATTACAATCAGCCATTGTACTAGAATCCCTTACAGTTACCCTTAAGAGTTGCTCCTGTAATATTAACTTTTCCATTAATATTAGTACAATCCTCAATAATAGCCTTGCCAAATGTTACTTTATAACCAAGTGCAGATGGTTTTCCTGTAAGTGGCCAGTGATAATTATTACCCTTATTAGAATCTGAAATACAATTCTTCATTGTTACAACACCACTCTGGTTGTTTCTATCGAAACCATTAGCATAGTTTCCCTTAGCTGTACATCCAATAAGCTTATGGTTAAGAGGATCAAGGTGAGCTGCCTTTCCTGGTGTTTTGTTATCTACTCCACCCATCTTAAATCCGTTACCATCACCATATATTCCGTCACAGTATCCATTGTAGTTAGCCTGGCAGTTTACAAGTGTTACTGCTCCATGAGCTGCATAACAATCCCAGCCATCATCACTATTGTATTCAGCTACACAGTTTTCAAAATAATTGCCTTCACCTGAATGAAGTTTTACTGCAAAACCATCAGCATTCTCACCCTTGGCATCTGCATTATGATGAGACTTGCAATTATAAAACTTGTTATTAGCTCCTCCGTTGCTTACCTGAAAACCTGCATCTTCATTATAGCAGCATGTTACATACTTTAATGTATTATTAGAACCTGAAATAAAGATTCCATTATCAGAAGCATTCTTAACTGTAATGTTAGAAAGTGTACTTCCATTACCTGATAATGTAATTCCTCTTCCTGAACTTCCGCTTGTCTGTGAGAAATCTATTGTCGCATTATTCTTTCCTGCAAGATTAACACCTGCTGGAAGTGAAACAGCTCCAGACTTAACTGTTCCATCAATAACTACTGTCTGTCCTGACTTAGCCTTCTTAAGTGCATCTGCTAAAGACATTCCACCAGCCTTAACCACATAATTACCCGATACAGATGAACCTGTTGATGAACCTGAAGATGAGCTGCTTCCTGATGAAGAGCTGCCTGAACCTGATGAACTTCCTGATGAAGAACCAGATGATGAGCTGCCCTTAGAATCAACCTGTACTTTGTAAATGTTTATTCCGCTGTTCTCTGAATACAGATATATGTATCCATTAGAACCTGAATATGAATATGTTCCTAAAGAAGCTGTCTTATTAGCTGCAATAGTTCCAAGCTTCTTTCCATTAGAATCAGCTACGATTAAATTACGGGTAGAGCTTCCACTGCTTCTTAACACTACCTTTATTGTATCAGAACCTGACACTGGTACCTTAACTGAACGGTATGATGTAGTGCCTGTACCAGAAAGAGCCAGACAATATGTATATGCTGTGCCATCTACCGTTACAGATTCTGCCTTGACATTCATAGTCTTACTGCTTGTTGCCATAAGACCAAGTCCGTCTACTGTAGTACTTGATTTAATAGTTCCTAACTTCTTAAAATTAGAATTCTTGAAATTCCATGAATTCTGTGTTGCCGCATTAGCTGACAACACCGGAGCTGCTGTAAAACATACTAATAATACCGCAACAACAGCTGCAAAAACCCTTCTTGCCTTCTTAATCATGATTAACCTCCCAAACATTATAGATTAAATAGCAAAAGAGGCGTTATTTTGCTGGCAGTGTCCTATATCATGCAAAATAAATCGCCTCTGATGCTAAAAATACCATAATAGGGATAAAAATGAAATAGCTTAAAATTACAAAGATTCACGCAAGTGTTTGTGCATTTTGTATAGTTAGTTCTGAAATATACCGTTTTTTTAATACATTTTTACTTAAGAACTGATTTATTGTCACTTACCTTGATGTGAAAGAGGTTATCCTATGTATAATATTTGATTCCTTTAAGAGGATATGGTCAACATTTTTATGGACGTAAAAATGTATTTCACCGCACTTTTATGTACGAATTTTTGTGTTGCATTACATTTTTTCGCACGAACTTTTCTCAATCCACTCATCTGGCATCTCAAAATGCTGGTAATCTTTTGCATGTTCCCAGTCGCCGCCCCACTCAAATCCATGTTCTGCAAACACCTTATAGCACAAATCGTCATGGTCGATTTTGTGTGGAAATTCAATGCTTCTGTCTGTATACTTTTCAGCATTGGCAGGCTCTACATTTCTTCTGCCATCAACATATTTCACATAAGGATTATAAAGAGTGTTGATGTCAACCGCCAGCCCTAACGCATGCTTTGACAGCTTCGTTGAATAGGAAATGTATCTGAAATTAAATGCTGAAGAATTATTATCACTCATCGACTTCTCGTCATCAGCATCATATTCATCAATAAGTCTGATTTTTTCAATCTCATAACCAGCCTCGTAAAGCTGCTTAAATATATCAAGCACATCATCAGCAATCAGATTGTTCACAACCAGCTCTCCTGTGTGCGTTTCCCCATCAAATCCGACATGCAAAACTTTAAGATACCGCAAATCTTCTCTTGGCACGGTGCAGTTGTCCTTAAATGATTTCCCCTGCATCTTTGCAAATATGTCGTCTGGAATTGGTGATATGGTAAATGACTGTTTGTTCATATGTGACTCCTTTACTTTTTCTGGTTATAGCTTCATTATATGAGATATTTTATCATAAGACCTACCAAAGTGTCACAAAATGAAGATTGAGTATGTCTATAAAACATGTTTGCGAAAGCAACCTGCAGGAAAAGCCTACTAGATTACATATAAAAGAAGTATTAGTGGGCTTTTTACACTGACAATAAGTCTTGTCTATATTAACAGTCGATTTAATATAAAAAATAAACCTACTACAAACAGGTAATCTCCCGATATAGTAGGCATTTTCTTTTGAAAGCTTGAAATCTTTCTCAGATTTGACCCACTAAATTGACAATGCATCATCAATTCGTAGGTTTTTCTTATTAATATGCACAGAATCCAGCATGTATTTAATACTCAAATTCAACTATCCTGCAATTCTCACATATACAAGCTTCCACTTTCGTTCTGTGGCTCGCCTTAAGCGATGTGATTTCAACAAATCCTTTGGCTGTTCTCGCATTTGTAAATACTCCAGGCACTTCATCGGCAAAACTGAATGCACCATCCTTACTGCTGAAAAGGTACCCTTTTCTCATCTCCTGATTACATTTTGGACAAATCATACATGACACCTCATTCCTTGATATCTTTGCTAAGAACTGACATTGCCATGCTAAGTTTTTCTTCAAACTGCTCCGCTTTAACAAGAGCTATGCCTTCATTGTCATCGCCAAGCACAACCAGCCTGCTGCCATTCACCAGTCCAAATGTATCTCTTGCTTCTTTAGGTATAACTATCTGTCCGCGGTCGTTGACTGTCACAACACCCCACATATGTTTGCCCTTCGGTGCAGGCGCCAATCTTTTACCTTCAAGCTGCACATCGTCCTTAATCAATGAATCCATCGTCACGCCATAAAATTCAGCAAGCCTGCCGCATTTTTCAATATCAGGAATTGTTTCACCACGCTCCCACTTGGCGTATGCCTGCCTCGATATTCCAATAACCTCCGCGATATTCTCCTGTGTCTTACCCGCAATCGACCTCAGCATTATAAGATTCTCCTGTAGCATAATGTCAGTCCTTTCTGTTGTTATGTATGTATTATAGTCCATGTAAAATGTGGATTCCACCAATTGTAGTTGTCAAAAAAGTGGGAATTGTGGTGGCGTTGGTTGCGTGGAGGGGATTGCTTATATTAATTACATATTCTAAACTAAATTTACAATCTACTACATATCTACGATTCATTATATTAATATTAACTCTGTTAAAAAAAGCTCTAAGATACATTTAAGACTTGATTGCTGCATAAATAGTATTAATTATCGAATTAATATTTCTTATTCTCGATAGATTTATAAACTAGCTTTGAAAATGAGAAATTAATATAACCTCATATTCAGTTTGATAGTTCATCTTTAAGAAAGAATAATCAAACCTTTTATCATGTGTCATTTTATATTCCACTATGTAACTATTAATTCATTGATAATCCGATACAAGCAGACATTACAATAAAATTTACATCCCACTATGTAACTATTAATTCTATTACGCTACCTGCCACACATATCTCTTTTACATAATTTACATCCCACTATGTAACTATTAATTCAATCCTGACAGCCTTTCTGCCTTTGTAGGTGTACTATTTACATCCCACTATGTAACTATTAATTCTAATAACAAGGGAGAAGCCTCTTTCTGCAAATGCATTTACATCTCACTATGTAACTATTAATTCGTTATGTGCTTATTAAGCCTTGTGGCGTGTCAGAAATTTACATCCCACTATGTAACTATTAATTCATGTTGTTATTAAGCAGATAAGGGAGGTATTAATTAATTTACATCCCACTATGTAACTATTAATTCTAAGCTGTTTCCAAATTTGGAATCTCTTTCCAGCCAATTTACATCCCACTATGTAACTATTAATTCTCTGTAACGCTGATTATCCATAATCAGCTTTCCAATATTTACATCCCACTATGTAACTATTAATTCGGGCAACTCCCGCAGTGAAAACAACAGCGTTTTCAAAATTTACATCCCACTATGTAACTATTAATTCCCCTGTACCGGTAAATCAATCTCAGCTGATAAAATATTTACATCCCACTATGTAACTATTAATCTCCTGTGTAAGAATCGGCTTCTTCTGGTTCTTCATTTACATCCCACTATGTAACTATTAATTCTTTCCCTTAAAGCCTTATCAAGCGCCTGCTTTTCCTATTTACATCCCACTATGTAACTATTAATTCACGGGGTCGCGTGTGCGTTCTAAAAGAATCATGGAAATTTACATCCCACTATGTAACTATTAATTCAGCTTGCCTATCGGGGCTATACTTTCTCCCTGTACATTTACATCCCACTATGTAACTATTAATTCGTAACAGTAGCACCGAATGAAAGTAGTTTATCCGCATTTACATCCCACTATGTAACTATTAATTCCTTTGCTGGAATATGCAAAAGCCGCCGGGAAGTCTATATTTACATCCCACTATGTAACTATTAATTCCCCAGGTAATTATTAATGCTCATACGCAGGAAATCATTTACATCCCACTATGTAACTATTAATTCAAAAATTTACATATAAAAATAAATAAGACTACTATATTTACATCCCACTATGTAACTATTAATTCCCGTAAGTTTTTATACAGCTTTAAATCTCAAAACCAAAATAGTTATTTGTCGACCTAATAAATTCATACATAAATTTCTAATGCTATTTTGAATAAATTCAACTTAAACATATTAATAGAGCCATTGTCGACCCCGCTTATATTTTACACTATAATGAGTCGACAATCAATTTATAAAATCAATATTTTCATAACATAGTATAATTCCAAAATAATTAATGTACTAATTTAAGCCAAACATCATCTATTGACATTCCCCCAATTTAATATATTTTTCATTCGGATGGTTCCCTACAAAAAACACTTAATCATAATGTTGTCTTACCTCAATTCTATTTATAATTTACAAACTTTTTAGTAAGGTGCAAGCACTTAGCCCATTGTGCATATATTTAAAACTTTCTTGCTCTTGTAGCCTTTATCTACTCCTAATTATTTTCTCATATGTGTTTGTTCATTCTATTCAACTGATCATCTGTATAAAGCATTACTGATATACCATGAATAAAATCCCAGAAATTATGATAACAGTTAATGCCACACAGCCCCAGATGATCTACTCCATACACTGTTGTCTGCACAAAATCTGGATATTCTTCTGCTGCCATACACACCCCTTCCTGTTGCACCGGTGCAACTTGGGTATAAAAATACCACCAATCTTGTGACTGGTGGCTGTTAACTGCTTATATATAGTATGGAGAAACTATTTGGCAGGCGTACGCTTCTCCTGCATCTCTCGGGTTTCCCCCTGTCATTACCATCGGCGTGTGGATCGTACGAATTCTTCCACCTCAAATAGTTTCTCCCTTACTGTATGTCTATTATATAGCTTTTATTCTTTTTTGTAAAGAATAGTTTTATTTCTCAATAAACGATTCCATTCTTATTCATCAATCTTCATAAATGTGATAATTGAGTTCTTATAATTAGGATTATCTTTTGATGCCACCAATCTTAATACTGTTTTAAATATTTCATCATTTTCTTTTATTTCTTTTAACAATAATGCAGTATTAGGTTTATTGGCCTCTATTGTATAATCAGGATTCTTTACAATTTCTCCAAAATAAGAAGAAAATCTTTCATAATCATTCGGGTGTCTGTCCATAATATGTTGAATCTGATTATTAGTTATAACAACTTCATCTGTTAGTATATCATCTGTGATACATTTATATATTTCTTTATTTATCTTACCAATAGGATGCACATCTAAAATCCTTTCATCTTTTGTGCTGCCTAATATACCATTCTTTTGTCCATTTGCAATATTTTTAACTCCTGCCTTAACCTTAGCCTCTTTAATAACCTTTTCTATGCTCTCTGGTATCTCCTGTCCTTTTTCCTTAGCAAGAAAACCTTCCGCGAATGCTTCATATGGACTCTCTGTTGCATATTTACTTATTTTTGCAGTTTCTATCTTAGCATTTGCAGAATAATATGAGTTGATATCGTACTTCCAGTCACCGTTAATGAGCTTACCACCTAAATCCTTTGCACCAAACACGCTTGACTTCTGAACATAGTCCGCGTTAGCATGCCTATGTATGAAATGACCATATTCATGGGTTAATGTATCCATGAGGTTCTCCCTGACTGCCATACGCTGTGTATTCAGCTCAATTTCTGCCTCAGCCTTATTGATAACTGCCTTTTCTCTATACTCTATAAGAGAATCTTCGGATTTATTAACAATATCAGCATAGTTGTTAATATCATTGAATCTGTTAGATATATATATATCTTGTCGTCAACCCAATTATATGTAACTGTGGCATCTGGCACTTTTGACGGATTATATACAACACCTTTTGGCATAATGCCATATTTGTCCTTAAGCTTAGTTAATGTATCTTCCAATACGTCAACTGTATCAGGTGTCATTTTCTTAGATAGCTTTATTTCCTCAATTGTACCGGCTTTAATAAGCCTATTCTGTGCTTCATTCTTGTAAACCTCCTGCTTATCAAGCATATCACCATTAAGAACTTCTACCTGCTCCTGCATCTTCTTTCTTTCAGTAGCAGACTGCCTTAATATTCTCATATCTTCATCAGTGCCAGTTCCATCAATATATACTTTCTTTTCAAGAGGCTTTTCTTTTTCAAGACTCGCATTTATCTGTTTCTGCATATCCGCAATCTGGCTCTTGATATTATTAATCTCTGTCTTAGCAGTAGCTTTATCAAATTCTGAATGTCGTTTCTTCCATTCTTCTTTCCTCTGCCTGATTGTATCTTGATATTTAGAATCATTTCTTAAGCTTTGTGCCTGTTTCCTCCTTGCTACAGATATACTCTGTTTTTCCATATTCTGAATTTTATTATCCGCATCATTATTTCTATTCCATTTAAACACTCATCCCTGCCATACCTGATGCGTAGGTCTTGCTGTCTCATGCCAACTTACTTCTACATAATCCGTATGCAGCTTTTCCATTTTCTGCTCTGTTACCTTTGTCGTGACTTGTGTAACTGCAGTCATTATGGCTCGTCTTGCTGCTACCTCTATACGGCTCGTCCTTCCACTTGCATAATCTATTGTCCTTAACCCAGAATTCGTCATTTCATTTATGGTTTTTTAATAACCTTACCATATGAAAATGCACCGCTGGTTATCTCCATACTGCCCCGTTTAATGTATCTTTGTAATACTTAGTTAATTTACATCCCACTATGTATCTATTAATTCCGAAACTGAGCGCGTACGGCTCTCCAGAAGGTAAAATTTACATCCCACTATGTATCTAATAATTGTTTTCTGCAGTATTGCCAGTATTATTTCCTTCTGCCATTTACATCCCACTATGTATCTAATAATTGGCGGTGAGACATACAGCCGCCGAGGAGCTGAAAGTATTTACATCCCACTATGTATCTATTAATTCGTACCTCCTAAAACTTAAGTAATGCAGCGAGTAGCTATTTACATCCCACTATGTATCTATTAATTCACAAGTGACGGATATGAAGATACAGAAGGTGGAGTATTTACATCCCACTATGTATCTATTAATTCCAATCTTTGTTTTGAGTTCCTCTTGCTTTGTCTTTATTTACATCCCACTATGTATCTATTAATTCCTATCGAAGTAATAAAGGGCGTTATAGGCACTATCATTTACATCCCACTATGTATCTATTAATTCATAAGGCTTCGACACCCTAAAAGGCATACATTTCAAATTTACATCCCACTATGTATCTATTAATTCTTTCATTGCTTCCACGCTCGCCGCTTCGGTAAGGGATTTACATCCCACTATGTATCTATTAATTCCTCTTTCATAAAACTCCACCGGCATACGCTCTTTCAAATTTACATCCCACTATGTATCTATTAATTCAAAAGCATGGTCAGCATTACAGACACTGTAAGCACATTTACATCCCACTATGTATCTATTAATTCCAGGCAAGATTAATTTCTTGTCTGTTTTTTTTATTATTTACATCCCACTATGTATCTATTAATTCACAAGCTCCAAAGCCCAGGAAAATATATCTACAAAATTTACATCCCACTATGTATCTATTAATTCTTTTTCCAGTAGTCTGCATTGCTTGACCGTACAATGATTTACATCCCACTATGTATCTATTAATTCCCATCAGGATATCTTATATGATAGCCTTCATCTTCATTTACATCCCACTATGTATCTATTAATTCCTTCAAGTGGTATCACTGCTATTGTTCCAATCGGTAATTTACATCCCACTATGTATCTATTAATTCTTAACTGCTAATACATTTGTTTCTGCTGCTCTTCTATTTACATCCCACTATGTATCTATTAATTCCGCTTGACTTCATACCGAATACGGCATCTGCATACGCATTTACATCCCACTATGTATCTATTAATTCGCTTGACTTAAATCTCCGTCCAAGCTGTTATCTAAATTTACATCCCACTATGTATCTATTAATTCTATCTTTACACATGTACAACGCCATTTTGACAATAATTTACATCCCACTATGTATCTATTAATTCCCGTAATTATTAAAGCCTCTCTGTTTCTCAACTCTGAAGCGTTATTCTGTCTACCCTTTAAATCCGCCAAGAGATTACTAATACTTTATGCCCTTAATATGCCAGAAGCATAGCAATATCGCCATTGTCGACTCTGTGCATATTTTACACTATTTCTGGTCGACAATCAAATTATGAAACTCGTCAAATCATCTTCCTTACCCCAAAATTCTTTATCCAGCCATTTTTCACTCCTGCTTTTGAATAAAATGACTGAATCCAGATTAGCATTAACATGTGGTTTCAACTCACGTCGTAATTTTTCTAATTGAACTGTTGATATTTCTCCTTCAAAGACAGAATTCTGAATATGCGTCAGATACTTTTTGCAGATTTTGAAAATATGTGACCATCTCTTTTGCCCATTTTCATCTTTACTAACATCATATACAAGTACAATATACATATACTACCACCATATTCTAAACCCTTCATATTCTTTCTCGCCTATTAAATGCTTTATAAGCTTATATGCTTCTAACCTCATCAGATACTGATAAGACACCTGCCTTCCCAATTCTTTATGCATTATCGTTTTCTTCATACGATTCTCAAATTCTGAAACAATAAGTTTAGAAGCTTCTTTCTTAAGATGAAGATAGTTAAGTTCTTTTGTAAAGCTGTCTTCTGTTATCTGTCTTCTGTTTAACAACGAAAATATCAATCTGTCTCCTATCAATGGTTTAAATACTTCCGATATATCCAGACATAATGAATATCTTCTTACTCCCGGTTCATGCAGATAACTTATCGTTGGATTCAGTTGTGTATGATATATCTCGCTTAATAAACGCGTATACACCAGGGAATTAACAAATGAAATCAATGAATTAATCATATTGTCTGGCGGATGCATAACACGCTTATCAAACTGTATATCCTGATTAACAATCACATTCCACGCTGCATAATATCTCTTTCTTATATTTCCTTCAATTCCCATCAATTCTTCTATTGTCCTTGCTTTACAAAGAGTTCCACGAAGTGAATCTATATCCCTCATATATTCCGAGACATCTTTTTCGCGGCCATTATAATATCTGAGATTTCTATATATATTATCTGCTGCCGCCTGTATAAATTTTATGGCAATATCCAATCTCTTATCATAATCCACATAATGTTCAACCTGCTTAACCAGCAACTGACCTGCCGGATTTCCATCCTTTGGATAAAAACTTCCTGAATAATAATTATAATAATTAAAGAAATGTATAGGTATTCCATACTGCGATATATAATTAAGAAATGTCGTATTAAACGACATCTCAGACATTACATATATATCTGAAATTCTTTCAATTGGAATATCTCTTTTTTCTCCGTCATAAGCAGTGAACTGTAATGTATTATCCTTGCGTTTTAAATCCCCATTATTATACACATAAAAACTCTGTTTCAATTATCATCACCTTCTTCTGTCTATATAAAACACAAATCATAATATGCACATTTTTTGCATATCTTTTTCTCTTCCAGCTTCGGCGGATACTCCTGATTCTTCACACTAATGATTTCTTTTATAATATCGTCTAGTTTTTTACAGTCCTCATCCGACAATTCTACATCAACATTTTTCTTCAGCAGCGGATAGTCTATCACGCCATGAAGTCCATCCACATTTCTTTTTTTCAGGTAATATAGATAATACTTAACCTGCCATATTCCAGCCTCTTCTATACTCTTGCTCTTCTTTATCTCATGAAGTTCATTTTTTTCATGAATAAAATCAATATTAATAATGCCATCTATTTCAATATGCTTATCATCCCGCTTGTAACTGTTCTCATCCAGTAATTTTCCAAGCTGCACATTTTCATTCTCATCTTCCATATTAATCTGATGACAAAAATACCATAACTTTCTTGAGCACACGAAATAATAATAAATCATCACTCCTGTTATTCTTTCTTCCATAAAATGCTCCTATCGTATGAATATTCAGACAAATATATCTCTTTCATATTCGCCTAAAACTAACCCTGCTCCTGTTAAATCCACAACATTGAAATCGTACATAATACATGATCTATGAATATCACTACCATATATTACATCACGATCTATCCCATCCGGATATTTCTTATAAGCATATAACTGTATAGAAATCACATATGAATCCAGCTTTGTTCTTGCGTCATTCTTCTCTCTTCTATCAGCATCAGAGCTATGCATTATATCAATACACTCGCTTATAACTTCACGATTATCTTCATATACGTCATCAGGAATAATTTTAATACTGTTAATATCCCTGAATTTTTCATCAGCTTCACTTTTACTGTATTCTGCTGGTGTCAGTTCTTTAAACATTGCAAGAAACTTCTCTATATCCCTGTAATAATCCGTATCCTTTATCTCATCTGTACAGTATACTTTATTGATATATTCAGATTTGTCTGATTCTGTCATAACTCTGCCAATATATTTTTCTAAACACTCAACAGAACGAGTGTATATCTCACGATTATATATAGCCCGGCTGACTCCTACTCCATTTGCATTAATGTATATATGTATATTGGCCTTATCCGGAATATACCGACCTTTCCTGTTGCATCTTCCCATTCTCTGCAACAAACTATCAGCCGTACTCATCTCTGTATACAACACATCAAAATCAATATCCAGACTTGCCTCAACTAACTGTGTTGTTACCCATATTCCCGTTTCATTTTCACTATCTGAGAACTTTATAATCTCATTTTCCAGCATTCTCTTATGTTCTTTGGTAAATCGTGCATGCAGAAGATGAACATTATCTGTTTTTTCGGTCAGGCTTTTATATATCTGCTGTGCCTTTTTTACCGTATTGCATATTACAAGAACCTTTTTATCATAGCTATCTTCTACAACCCTATCTATTTCTATATCGCCATCTTTTATATCTATCCAATGTCTTTTAAGATTCGATAATGCAAAAAAATCCCTGTATTCATACTGATTATCAGCCATCAATCCATATTTATGCATAAGACTTCCCAATACCGGTGGAAATGTTGCTGTTATTATGGCAAATTTCCCACCCATATCAGTCACTATCTTTAATCCATATATTATTGCTGCTATTACTGATGGACTATATGCCTGTATCTCATCAATAATTATCTTAGAATATTTCAATGTAGCTGCAAATATTTCTGTTCCCAACGCCTTATACACAAACTTAAACAACTGATCTACTGTACATATAGTAAGCGGCTGAGATAATAATTTTGCTTTCTGATATTTTTCATATCCATCAGAATCTGTTTCGTTTACCTGGTCTTCAAAATAATAATGCATACTGTCTGAATGAAGTATTGCCACGTCCTTATATTCATACCTGTCTCTTATTCTTTCATATATTGCATTCGATGATACTACATATGGCAATGTATAAAATCCCTTTTCACCATTAAGCCATAATAATGATGCCTCTGTTTTTCCCATTCCAGTTGGTGCAACCACAACAAGATTCTTATCACATTTATCTCTCATATACTCCTGAACTGGTCTTAATCCATGCTGTTGAAAAATGTTTTCTATAGATGTTTTAAGATATTTTGTTGTGAAAGCAGAACAATCCTCTGCTTCTGTATAACCAGCACTCACTGTATAATCAAATTTATTCAGCAGACCTTTGATTAGCACAAATTCCTGCCATTCATGCAAATATTCATTCTTATCATAACAGCTCATGATGTATTTGCTTCCCGATATGCTGCCTGTATTTCTGAACAGAAGATATTTATTTATACCCGAAACCTTAGCTTTGATACTTTCATCATTTAAAAAATCCCTTATATATGGGTTATAGTATTTCTTACAGAAATTTAATATTATATCATCACCGTTTTTATCTTCTCTGACATGATGATGATATACTGCTGTATAGAAAGCTTTATAATCATCATTATCTGCTTCTGGTATATGATTCTTAAATTCTTCAGGCGATGTCGTCATTGCACTTAAAAATCCGTGTGGTATCTCCTGAGTCTTTATTACATCCAACTCTTTATTTATCTTAGATTGAAAAACAATGTTTGCCTTTCCCAGGTCATGCACTCTGCATGCTTCTATTATTATTGCTTTTTCTTTTTCTGTAAAATAATGTCCGAATTTTTCAAAAAAATCCTGTGCACATTTAACTGTATCATCCAGATGCTGTTTTAATGTCACCTGTTCTTCTTTAGAACCCCCATTCGGAACTGACTTTGCAAAATATTCCATCTACCCCTCCATACATTTAAATCCACAATGTAACTATTAATAAAATCTCATCACGCAAATATTACAACATCTTCATCATCCGTATCATCTACATACGCTCTTTCCAGGCATTTATGAGGCGGGCAGTAATATGCCTTAACTCTTCCACCTTCTTTTTCAGACTTCCATCTCCTTAACCCCTGTTTAGTTATCTCATATTCTTTATTCAATGTATAAACAGTTGCTTCAACAGGTTCTTCCCCCATGTAAGACACAGGAATATACATATCGTGATTAGTCAGTACTTCTTCATCTTCTTTTAATGAAACAATTCTGACATCTCTTATATCTATAATATCCTCATATCTTCCAAGAGACAGATACGTTGGCGGATTCTTAAGTGCCTGATATATTATTTCAAAATCAGCCTCATCCTCTGGCACAATATGTATTATGAGCCTGCATTCACATAACAGTTCAACATTGGCTATTCCCTTAAATATTCCATAATTATCGCCATCTTTTACGCATATCTGATGCCTGCCTTCTTCATATCTGGCACCTGCTGAAAATGAATAGCGTGTATACAAATCAGATATAGTCCCTTTGTTATCGCCCTGAATACTCAGCTTCATTTTGTGATACTCTTTAAATCCACATGCGGCATGTATCATTCCACTTACTGTTGAATATGGTGGAAGAGGATAGGTCTCTTTAATTATAAAACTGCTCGGTTTTCTATAATTAACAAGATTCTGAAAACAATCCAGTCTTATTGCTCTATGCATAGTACTCATCCACTTTCTTCTTAAACTCTCCAAATGCTTCTGCTATTGTTACAGCCCCAAGTTTTTCCTTAATCTGACTGTCATTATTAAAGATTCCTGATGTTACTCCTACTATTGTAGAATTTTCAAGATCTTCACTACTTTCTTTCATTTCTACCAATGTATCAACATTTATCATATTATTATCAATCTTAACTATGTTTTCAAAAAACGGATTCTTTCTTTCATAGTTACCACCTATGATAAATAATGGAGATAAATTCTCTCTCCTGCCGCGTATATCTCTATAAAGATACTGAACGGTTTCAAGAAGTGTTTTAACCCTTTTAGCTTTTTCCTCCTTTGATACATTAATCTCTCCATCAATTCCAACCCTGTCAAGATCCACTGAAATTGTATATGCATAATAAGAACGGTGAATTTCACTCTGTGCAATACCATTGTCAAGATTCTGGCGCTTAGCTAATCCCATATTAGTAAGAAACTCCAGCTCCCCCTGATATGGTTCAAGTGATATAGCGTTGCTAAGTCTAGCCACTGCACTTCTTGTTGATGCACCTCCCCTTGCATTATCGTCCTTTGCCATTGTCTTCATATAACCAAATAAATCTATTTCTGGGTAATCCTCAATAGTAGCTGATGGAGCAAACTGTACAACTCCGCTCTTATCCTCGACAGGTGTGTTATCCCACTCAGCCTGCTGTACAATATTGTATCTTATTGCCTGCCTTGATATATATGAATACTGGCTTGCATTACCTCTTGTCATTTTCTTAATATTAGAAATATTACCTAATCCTTCTCCATAATTCGCACTCTCTGCAACAAATACTATTGTCATTGTCAATCCGTTCTTACTCATCTAAATAACCTCCTCATTCTTCTTATTCTGTCTGCAACCTTTTAATCCCAAAACAAATGCATATCCATATTCTTCAAATAACTCCTGATTTTTCTGGATATATACAAACTCTCTTGGAATAACTAATTTATCAGCCTGTCCCACTTCAGCTGGCACCTTACAGGTACAATATAATCTCATTACAATATCCAGAAATTTTCCTGTATTTCTCGTAGATAATGCATTAAGAAGCTGATATATTGTTCCTTTGATACATTCATCATCCTTTGCCCCTTTTGAAGACAATATGGCAGTTCTTAAAGCAAAACCACTATCCATTACTGTTATACTTCCCATTTCTATAACCTTACCTCCATTTCCTTGCAAATCCTTATCTTTCTTAACAAGTGCACTATACAACATTACAACATATATCCAATAAGCCGTTACTATCTGTCCCGCATTATCAGAATCAAGATTATTCTTTAGCACTTTCTTTAGAAGCAATTCCTGACTTCTATGTTTCAGAATATTCATAACTACATTTTCGTATATATTAAGATAATCTGCTCCAATTCTTGTGTAAGGATATTCTCCTAAATACTCTAAAGCTTTTCTTACCTTTTCATCATTAAATGTCTGAAGTGCTTCATTACTTATTACAGAAAAGATATATTTATCCTTCTCATCTGTTCCCTTTAAAATAACCTGAATATTGTTAAGCTGTTCAACTTTACAATCCATCAACTGCTTCAACATTCTGGCAAACCATTGTGTATATCGCTCAGCTTCTTTTTTCTCTGCCTCTGTCACAATCTTTCCACTCCTGCTATTACAAGCCAGTAACTGATTAATTGATGAATTAGTATTCATAAATGCAAAGCGCTGTCCTAAAAGTGTGAATCCCAGCGGACTGGCAGCATATACAAATGCGCATGCAGGACACAAAAAGGCATCTACTTTACAATTCCAGAATGCAGACTTTTTTCTCGCAAGATCATCTGCCATATCCTTCATAAAAGCAATAGAAACACGTTCCTTATTTCCCATTGGTCTTCCACAGTCTATACACATATCCTTATCTTTATCATGATTTGTCCTGATATATTCTTTAAATGGTTTTGTAAAATCCTGTTCAAACAATATACGCATGTCCTTCTTTGCATTAGCTCTTAGCAGAAAACATTTACCATCCCAGAAACGGTTAATATAGTTATATATGACGCTCTTCATTACAAATGTTTCTTTACACTTTGGCTGCATTATAAAGTTCTTGATACCTTCAAGCCTCTGTTTTAGTTCTTGTGATGTTGATTTCGCATTTAATTTATTTTGCTGAAGATTCACATATATCTCAGACCCATCAACTTCGTTTCTTATATTTTCAAATCCAGCCTTATAACTATTGGACAAAAGCTTATCATTTATAAACTTGATATCTTCCTTATCTTCTTTAACCAGCTTGTCCGGCTTCCATTGGTCATTATCAATTTTGCATATAATCTTGTTAATTCTGTCTAATATTCCTTTATATACTGTAGAATCTCCATAATAGTTAACACAGGCATCAAAATACATTCCAGTCCAGTCACACTGCTGCACGAAATCCTCGTCAATCCATAATCCCTGCTCATACAGTTCAAGCCCATCTACCGGTCTGTTCTGCATTTTTATGCCATAATCCTTTCCGCTCTCTGCATCTGACATATCCAGCATATAGTTAAGACCTACTATCCCCGCATTTTTCAGGAAATCTCCCATAGTTACCAGATATTTACCCACATTCTGTCCCTCCTTTCCTAAAATTATAGTAATATTTCGAACTTACCGTGACCTTCTGATCTTCTGGCTCCCATTCCTGCCTGATAAAGAATATTAAGCAGCTCACAATTACCTCTAAGCTTATATATTCCAAGGTTAGCATCCACCTTTCTTCCAAAGCAGTTAACTACTACTTTTCTTGCTTTGACAGGTTCTATTGATAATCCTTCTGTATCAACCCCGATTTCCATTTTCTGAATGAAAATCTCTACATTTTCACATAATGCCTTTGAAAATCCTTCATCTGCATATGTATAATAAATGTCTTTGTTAGTCACACTGTCGTGCCGTCTTACAATCAATGGACTCTGCATCTTTACAATAATTTCATCATCAACAATATCTTTACGATTGTTTGACCTTATTGAAATCAATTTCATAGAATTGCCACTGACAGGATACTGCTTGTATCTCATAAGCTGAAAAGCATTAAACCATTCTATAATCTGTCCCATATCAGCATCTGTAAAAAAAACTTTAAATCTGTTGTCCCTAAGAAATATAGTGTCACCTTTAAATACCGCACCTGGCAGATATGTACTGAATGTAAATGATTTAATAATTGAATGCTCCTTATTATATAATCGCTCAAACATATCTTCCGAATAATTCCTGCTTGCTGCTTTTAAGAAACTAACCATCAATCTCTCATATTCCAGCGGTAACTGTGGCTTTTCAAGTTGAAATTCTAAAGATAGCTGTATCATTGTATCACCTCCTTTTGCTTAATTATGTAGTTCATATCTGGATATTACTACTTTAGATTTAAGATGTCAATATAAATTATCAATTTGGATTAAAAAACTTTGTTTGATTTTTAATGTCACTTATTATAATATACATATATAATTTCTACATTTTGGGATGTAAATAATTGATAATTAATATAATCAACTTTTAATAGCTACATTTTGGAATTCTCCCATCCCCCAAACCTTTCCATTGTTATTTCCAATCCCATATATTATAATTTTTCTTAACCAAACAAATGAAGGAGATTTATTTAATGAAGAAAACTAATTTTTGGAACAGCCTGCCGTTCAAGCTGATGGTAGCTGTTCTGGCTGGCGTTGTTATCGGGCTGGTGCTCAGTTCGACGGATGGCAATGCATTTTCAAAGGCCATATTAAATATTGTGGTGACGCTGAAATATATTCTTAACCAGATTATTAATTTCTGCATTCCGCTGATTATTATCGCATTTATCGCGCCTTCGATTACACAGATGGGTAAAAATGCGTCTAAGCTGCTTCTTATTGCAGTAACTATCGCATATTCTTCATCTGTCGGAGCAGCTTTGTTCTCGACTGCTGCCGGATATGCGCTGATACCACATTTGTCAATTTCATCTACAGCGGATGGATTGAAGGAACTGCCTGCGGCAGTGTTTGAATTGTCGATTCCGCAGATTATGCCTGTTATGAGTGCTCTCGTGTTCTCTATCATGATCGGACTCGCAGCGGCATGGACAAAGGCTGAGTTAATCTCTGACCTGCTTGAAGAATTTCAGAAGATTGTGCTTGCAATTGTATCAAGAATCATGATACCAATTCTGCCATTTTTCATCGGACTCACTTTCTGCGGACTCTCATACGAAGGTTCAATAACAAAGCAGGTTCCTGTGTTCCTGAAAATTATAATTATTGTATTAATCGGACATTACATTTGGATGACTCTGCTTTACACAATCGCAGGATTGTATTCTAAGAAGAACCCGATTGAAGTAATCAGACATTACGGTCCTGCATACTTGACATCAATTGGAACAATGTCATCTGCTGCCACACTCGCAGTTGCACTCCAGTGTGCCGGCAAATCAAAGGTTCTCAGAAAAGATATGGTTTCATTTGGCATTCCGCTTTTTGCCAACATTCATCTGTGCGGTTCAGTTCTTACAGAAGTGTTCTTCTGCATGACTGTATCTAAGATATTGTACGGAACAATTCCAGCAGCAGGAACTATGATTCTGTTCTGTGTGCTTCTTGGAATATTTGCGATTGGTGCTCCGGGAGTACCTGGCGGAACTGTCATGGCATCTCTTGGGCTGATAACAGGTGTCCTTGGTTTTAATGACACTGGAACTGCTCTGATGCTCACTATATTCGCACTTCAGGACAGCTTCGGTACTGCCTGCAATGTAACTGGCGATGGCGCACTCACACTTATCCTCACTGGCTACGCAGAGCGACACGGTATTAAAGAAGGCATAAAAGAAGATGCCGGCAATTAAACATTTTTACAAATAAAGTGTTATAATTAACTTATCAATTGCACGCGCCACAGCGTAGAAATGAGGTAAATATATGCCATTTATTAATTCTAAGATTAGCACTTCTCTCTCAGAAGCGCAGGAAACAGAGATTAAATCACGCCTTGGACAGGCTATCCAGACTATTCCCGGCAAATCTGAAAGCTGGCTTATGGTCGGTTTTGAGCCTGATTACAGACTCTATTTCAGAGGAAGCAATGACGAACCTATGGCAATGGTTGAAGTAAGTGTCTATGGCAGCGAGAATCCGGCTGCATTCTCAAAACTTACTGGACAGATATGTGACATTTTCAATGATGTTCTCGGAATCGCACCTGACCATGTGTATGTTAAGTACCAGGCCGTCTCTAACTGGGGATGGAATGGAGATAATTTCTGATATGAAAGAAGGAGAGCCACTTTGCCGGTGACTCTCCTTTATTTATCAATGCATTTGTATGTACTATTCATTAATCAAAAATGTTATTCCAGCCGAAATTACCATTAACACCACTATAATGAAGAGAGCAATATACTTTCCTTTTTTTCAGCCAATCCAATAGGCTTCTTATACTTTTCATCAACTATTGCATCTCTTTGTTCATTCCTGATATTCTGCTCTATCTCCAAATCCCTCAGTTTCATATATTCTTGATAATGGCATTTTTCAAGCTGATCTTCCTCTTCGTGCACCAGCAACTCCAGATTTTCCTTATATAAAGCACCGCAGTTTCTGCAGCCACATTTATCTGTACTCCTGCCTCTTAATTTATTATTGCAATATTCACATGTAAACTCATAATCTGTTGCTGGCTTATAAACAGGCGGAATTTCTATATCAAAATTCAAATATTTATGACGAATCAGCTTGTATCTCTTAACCGACTTTAATGTGTCAGTTATATGGTCTATCTCTTTCTCAATAGCATTTTCCTGAGTCTTAAGATACTGCAGATACTTCTGATTCATAGCCCGTCTCTTTGATAAATATTCTTTATTTTTGCCGAAATCGCCCGCACACTTAGGACATTTTGCATCCTTTGAAGATACAATTGAACCACAAAATTCACATTTAAACTCAAAATCTTTATCAAAATGGTTCTTATCATAAGAAATATAGCAAGATGGCTTAATATTTCTCAACGCCCTGAGACCTGAAAAGAAATATAAATATATGCATATCAATAAAAGTAAAATTATCAACATGCTGATAAATACTGTGCAAAATGAACTTAAAATTTCCATGATTACCTATCCCCCACATATCTGATTATATATGTTTTAGTTCTCTTCAACTCAACTGTTATTTCCAAATGTGAGTTCCATCAATTCACCTGCTACCTCTTTACTTCTAAGTCTCATAATACTGTCATCAATTTTGTTCTTTGCCAAAAGATTAATATTGCCATACCAGACCACCTCCTGGTCAATAACAGCAAACCGTTCACATGACTCTTCTACTGTTTTAATATAGAAACCAGCTTTGCGCATGTCTTCATGTAACTGCATCCAGTATGCTGCATCTCCAAATCCATAGGATTCCGGTGCCCATGTTACTATCGTAATCTGAACTCCTGATAACTGCTTTTCTTTTAGCAGGTTAATCAGTTCATAAACCTTTGTTCCACTAATTGCAGGGCTTGAAATAATTATATTTTTATTTGCTTCCAATAAATCTTTACAATAATTCTCACTATAATTATCCCCATCATATATTGCATTAACAGTCTGTTTGTCAGTATGCAAACCACTGGCAAGCTCGTATCCAATCTGTTTGTATGCTTTAAGCCTCTTCATGTACATATTATCAAACATTGAAATATGGTTGTCCACATAATCATATATAATTACATTTTCTTTACCCGCATAATCACGATTCAATCTACCAGCATACTGTTCAACAACTCCACGGAATGAAACAGGTGTTGCCATAAAAAGTGTATCTAATCTTGGAAAATCAAAGCCTTCCCCTACCAGAGAACCTGTAGCTATTAATATCAAAGACTCTGCCTTATCAACCTGATGCATCTGTTCAAGAATTTTCTTATGTTCTTTCTTAGAGTTATTACCTGTCATTAAGAATACATGATCTGCGTAAGCTTTCAAACGCTCATACATTTTCTCTGAGTGATCCTTATATCTGGATAAAACAACCGGAGTGCGCCCTGCTGATACGCAATTCTTAACATCCTCAACAATTTGCTCATCTCTGATATCATTATTATGAATAATCTCATAAGCTTCATTTGGATGCATCTTACCTGTAAGCACACCTCTTGGCGGAACAGTTCTGGTAAAACGCGGATACACCAGATGCTGTATTCCCTGTTCCTTTGCCTTTTCTTTTGCTGTATAACTATATCTTATAGGTCCTATCAGCATATAATTGATTTTTTCGAGTCCATCTCCTCTTTTTGGAGTTGCTGTCACACCATATACATATTTTGCTTTTACTACTTTTAATACATTCGCAATTGTTTCAGACGCAGAATGATGGCACTCATCAATTATCACTAGTCCATATTGATTCAACAACTTATGATACTCACCTTTTTTACACAATGAACCCGCCATTGCAATGTCAATAATCCCTGTCATTGAATCATGTGTTCCCTGTAATGTTCCAATAAGACTTGTTCTTTTCTTAACTCTTCCTGTCTTGGTCTCATATGTTGGAAGCTCCTCATTAATATTCAAAAACTTCTCCAGTGCTTCTTTCCATTGTTCCATTAATGCAGAAGATTCAATAATAATTAATGCATTTACTTTCATTTGTGCAATTATTGCACTGCTGACAACAGTTTTGCCAAATGCAGTCGCAGCGTGAAGTATTCCATTATCGTACTTAGTCAGTTCCTTTAATGCTCTATTCTGTTCCGAACGCAATTCACCCTTAAATGTAACATCTATGTTCCTTCCACCCTGCCGCTCATCTTCTATTTCATAATCAATATCTGCCTGCTTTACACCATCCAATAGTTCGTCCAGCAATCCTCTTGGTATCTGTATATATCCACTTAAATAGTCTTTTCCAAGATAAATCCATCTTGAAGTATTAAAATTAGATGTGCCTATCGCCTGGTGTTTATAGAAAATGGGATTACTAATTGCCGCCATCCTCCGGATTTTATTATGCATATAAGCTCTTAAATTAGTATTGTCAACATATATTCCATCCGACAATGTAATGTGCAACATGCCATCTACATCATTTTTATTAAAATGTCTCATCATATCCCACGGTTTTTCTCTATCCACTCCATCAGCCTTCTCATCTATATCATAAATTGAATCTGACCATTCTTTGATTTTTTCTTCAAGAAACTCCTGAGATAATCTAGGTTTATTAAACAGAATTTTCCACTGGTTAGGGTAAGCATTCCAGTTACTATCAACAAATGCACTGTTTCCATCCAACAAGGCTCTTCCCTGCAATGGCAATGCAATCAGATTGCCGACTGCACTTTCATCTTGTAATGCGTCCTGTGCAGGTAACATTCTGTCATAATATTTAAAAGATTTTAAATTAACCTGCTCTGCTCCTTTGTCCAATAATGCAAATCCAAATTTTCTTACCAGAGAAGCAGCTATCGGCTTATCAAAAAATATCCATATATGTGCTCCCTTTCCAGACCTCGAACGTTCCACTAATGGCTCTATTCCATTCAATACACAGATTTCTCTAATTGCCTCAACTTCTTCAATCCATGAATCATCAGAATTTGCAAAATCTTTCTCTTCTGCACCCTTATCATGGTTATCAAAATCATAAACCATAAATCTGCATGTTCCATTACTAAGAAGTGGATAAACGCCAATTACATCTGACGCATTATAATCATTTCCCTGCAAATGATTTAATATATCTTTCTTTGTTATCGCCCTATACGAACGATTCTTGCAATCTTTACACTTAATGCTATCTTTTATCTTCTTATGGCAGACATCTGTCCAAAAATTATTACACTTAGGATAATATGCTGCTTTTCCCGTTGCTTTATTAACACTTCGCTTTGCATAAACATCCTGTCTTCCCCAAAACATTCCAAAAAACTGATTCGCCATCTTTTCTGTTATTACCTGTGGATGAATAATTCTTTTTCCCTGTTCTGGGTCAAATGCCTCTTTAACGCTACCTTGACTCAATGCTGAAATTTGCTTATGGTACGACAATCCTGCTTTGTTCAATATGTTTTTTAATATCTGATTCTCCAGTTGCAGATCATTCAACCGCTTCTGTAGTTGTGATATATTTTCTATTGAGTCACGCATATTGGCATACCTCCTGATTATATTATATTTTATATAAACTATATTTGCATTGGACTTCTACTTCAAAAATGCTTTCCACTCAGCCTCTTTAAATCCCACTAGTACTTTATCTCCACTTATAACCATTGGACGTTTTACCAACATTCCATTCGAAGCAAGCAATTTTAACTGTTCTTCTTCGCTCATTGATAGCAGCTTATCCTTCAACTGCATTTCCTTATAAACTAATCCACTTGTATTAAAAAACTTCTTAAGCGGAAGTCCACTCTGCTTATACCATGTCTGTAATTCGTCAAAGCTGGGATTTTCCTCTGCAATATTACGCTCTGTAAATTCTATATTGTGTTCCTCCAGCCATTTCTTAGCTTTCTGACAGGTTGAACATCTTGGATAACATAAAAATAACATTTTGAACCTCCAGTTTAATTTGTATTATTTTTCATATACTATCTGTTTATTATCATATCACAATGTCCCGTGCGTAGCTATCTCAATATAAATATTATACTATTGCCGCTTTAAGAGCATAAAAGCGAGGTTGATGTACATCCTCGCTTTTATAATATAATTATTTAATTGTGATGGTATGCCGCTGGCTACTATTCAAACTCGCAAAATTTGGTTTAATTCTGGTTGTTTTAATGCAATTATCTATACTGTCTTGTATTGACAACCAGCATCTTTTCCACTCATTATTCTTCGTTCACATATTTTTAGTACCAATTCAGTACCATTGCTATATTGTCATTATTGTGTGTAGTTCTTGTGGCTTGCAGGTTTTGTTACTATTCAGAAAATAATCTTCTAATGGGTAGTACAACAATTTCTCAAGCATTTTTTATCAATCAAACATAATAACCGCTCTTCCACCCAATGTTCTCGCTATCTCCTTTGCCAATACAAGTGAAGCAATAAATTTATCTTCTCCATCTGAACTATTTTCAATAACATCAGCAAGACCGTTCGCAAAATCATTGTCAGATTCATAGCCAATTAAAGATGTTGCTTTTTTAATCAGTCCATCATCTACAATTGCAATATCATTCGGTACTAATTCATACCCAACGCTACTATAAAACCAGCTCTGGCTACAAATGAATATTTTTCACATGCAAATCTAATGATGTCTTTAAGCGCTGCATAAACAGATTTTTCTTTCAATCTTCTATAATATACATTGTCTGGCTCTTGTTCCGAATATGCCATTCTAAGTGCGATTTCTTCACTGTCATATACTCTATCTTCCTCATAACCTTCTATAGGAAGTAAAATATGTAACGATAATCGTCTACCCATTTTTCATTACCTCAGTTGTAATATTTTTATCATCATACCAGTACGTGCATTTTTTGCGCATACTGATTTTATATCCAGATTATGAATATCATTCAAAATAACCTAAGCAAATAATTTCTGTTTTTGTATATATCAATCATTTTCTACATTGCCATCAACATGTGCAAAATTTGCACATGTTAAATCATTTCCTGCCTCTTCATACATATCCTTATATGTATATATTTCAGATGTAACCATTTCCGGATATAAATATATATACTTTCTACATACACGCTTGAATAGTTCTAACATCCTGTCACTGTTGCACATTCCAACCATATAATCCAGCAAATGTTCTACTTCTGATTCAGATGCTTTTCTTGCACATATTTCTTCGACTATCGGTTTATATGTAGCATATGCTAAGTCATCAAGTTCTTTTATCATGCATACTATTTTCTTAATTTCGTCATCCATAGCTTATACCATATTATCCACCTTTCCTGATATTACGCACATTTGTTTATATATAAACGTTTCCAGTACTCAGATAATCTTTTATATCTTGATGTACATACACACATTTCCACCTCTCTGATACTTTCACATTGGGGCACAAGCAAATCTTCCATATGTACCTTCAGCAACCTGCTCAATACATAAAGATGATCAACAGATGGCAGAATCATTCCCTTAAACCAGCGATATATCGGCTGTGGACATGATAACTGCAATATTTTCTGTATATCCTTTACTGTATAACCTGCTTTTTCAATCCTATATTTTAATAAGATGCCTGTTTTCTTCATATCAATATGTTCATACATATGTTGTCAACTCCTTTAGCAAAATTCACCCTCCGTCCAATCGAATGGATAATCTGGATCTTCCCAACTATTCTCATCACTCCATATTCTTTCATGCACACGAAAACGTTCCTTCGCCAATTTTTCCTTCTCGTAGTATTCTCTATGACAGAATGGCATATATATTTCCGCTTCCTGCTCTGTACATGATGCCATATGTAATCTAGGACCATTATCTGGAAAAATAGGATCAATATCATATATCCATTTCCTTGGCTCTGCCTTACGCTGACTATGATTGTACACTTTTTTGAAATATTGTTTCCATGTGTATCTCCTGCCATATTCATCATAGATACTTACCATACTCTTATTTTTCAGGCAAAATTCTTCCAATTCCTTAAATGTACTGATAGTCTTATGTCTTTGAAATAGTGGTCGCCAACCTGCACTCAGTTTACAAAGATGTACCTCATACCCTAAATATGGCTCATCTACAATTTCATATTCGATATCCTTGATTGTATATTCTGTTTCAACGGCAAAATACTCTCGCATTAGCTTTTTATTTCTACTCATCAAATAAAAATTAGTTCCCATAAGATATACACCAATCCTTTTCTTTTGATTATATGATATCCTATAGGAACTATAATTGCATTGGACTGTTAGTCCAAAAGTTTTTTCAACTACTATTAAAATTGATTATATTTTACGGCACTCCCCTTTGCTTTTTCCACCGGATATTTTGCCTCGTTTTGATTGATCTTCATATTAATGATTTCATCCGCATCCAGATTAAGTTTGTCAAGAAGATTCTGGCTATATACCATAACATCCGCAAGTTCTTCCTTAACATGTTGCAAATCATATTCTTCGTCTGACCACTGAAAACATTCTAATAGTTCAGCTGACTCAATTACAATTGATTTTGCCAGATTGGCAGGTGAATGGAATTGGTCCCATTCTCTGTCATCTGTAAATTTTCTAATTCTATCTATTGTTTCCTGTTTCATAATTTCTCCTTTATTCGAGACGTTCTCTTAAATAATGTGCCAAGTTACTATCAGTGCAATAAACATAACATCCCTTCATACCTCTGGTCATTAATGTGCGATAAGTATTCTTGATTATTTCATCCGCCTCTTTCAATGCATATTGAGGATTTTCTTTATAAAGCTTTTTAATTCCTTTTAATGATTGATCTGTCTTTGCTCTTTTTGTAAAATCAGTAACAATATGACCATTTTCAAACCGCATATCATCCCCAATAATCACTCCTGCATAATCAAACTCAAGTCCCTGCGATGTATGAATACATCCAACTTCATTTACTGAATCTTCATCTATTGCAAATGTCGTTGTATTCCCAAGATTCCAGCTCATTTCAAAATCATCAATCTTAATATCATGAACACTCGAATCATTCTTACCAGATTTAATCCATTCCCAGCAATATCCAGCAAGTATCCTGGAATGATTATGTGCCCGATTAGTTTCTATAATCAAATCACGCACTTCTGTTGGTGAATCAACTATTCTAATATCATAATCAATATCTTTTATATCAAAATTTGCAGTTTCACGAATTTCCAGAACATCATCCAGCCACGCCAGATAACCATCTGATCCGTTACATCTAAATTGTGATAATAATTCTAGTTCAGTTACATCTGACTCTAATTCATCAGCCCATTTTCTAATCTCAGCTACTGTTCCAATATCATTTAATGTAACTCTCTGACTCTCATCAATAAAGAAAACACTGCATAAACCGGCATTAATTATTTCTTTTATTTGATTTTCTCCAGCAATTTTTGGTCCAAGCTGAGTTTTGGCTGTTAGTCTGTGTCCTTCGTCACATATAATCGTATCCACAATATTTTTTTCTGCGTCAATGTATGAACCCGCACCCTTAAACATATTGTTAATGCTACTCTTTTTATGACCAACTAATTTTTTTGCATACACATTTCGTGGAGCACTATTCTTAGAAGTATATTGAGCAAATAAACCTTCATTCGTAAGCTTTGCCAAAAGATTAATTGCCACAACTGTCTTTCCTGTACCCGGACCTCCCTTTACAATAATGGTACGCTTTTTCTGATCATTCATACATAATAGTGCTGTTTTCAATATTTCCTCATAAACAACTTTCTGCTCATCAAGCATGATAAATTCCTGATTTCCCTCTATCATACTTTTTATAGCATTCTGAAGACTTTTTGATGGTTTAATCTTCCCACTGTCAATATCATATAACAACTGTTTATTATCCCCGACTTTAACGGATTTCTTAATAAATTCGCGAAGTTTTAATGCTTCACCTCTTGCAAAAACTGGTGCATCTTTCACGTATTCCTTATATTGTTTCTGCTCCAATTTCTCAGGATTACTTTTCCTATAATTATGTAGATATGCACATGGATGGAGGATAATATTCCCCATCTGCACATTCTGATTATAATCATATATCATAGCCGCATATGACCAAGCCTGATATGATGGATGAACTACTTTTCGCACAGCCCCACCTGTATACGTTTCAACTAACGCATCCTGTCCATCAACAGCTTCAACTTTATCCCATTGCTTCAATTCGATAATTACTACATTAGGATTTTGCTTTTCTCCATACCCTGAAATTATAAAATCGACACGTTTTGAAGTCTGTGGAATATTATATTCTATAGCCACTCCAGAATCTGATGGGATTGCATTATCATTAAGCACTTTATACATATATTCTAATGAATTTTCCCAGGAGCGAAACTCATTTTGTGCTGTTCTACGATGCATCTTTTTGTATATTGTTTCTTCAATTTCCGTCGCAATAGAATCCTGTTCTACCGCTGTTAAGAAATCACTTTTTAATCCCGAATATACAATCATCTGATTTCCCCTTTCTTTACATTAATCAATAAACGACAGCTTATTACAGTTATTATATTCTCCTTGCTGAATGGTTTCAAGAAGTTTACAAGATAACAAAATCAGATAAAACTAACAATAATCATTTGAAATAATTAGAGATACAAATAAATGTGATAATAGAAAACACCTCAGATATATCTGTTTAGTATCCACTAATATCTGTGGTACTATCAAAACAGGTATCATATAGGTATCACGACAAAAGAAAAAGCCCCATAAATGGCTTGTTTACGCCATTTATGAAGCTCTGTTTACTATTCAAACTCCTATTTGCAAAGTTGTTATGTAGTGTTTTTCGTTGGTTTTTGTGGCGGAAATCAGGGAATTTTGTCTGGTTTCTATCTGTTGCGTGGATTTTTAATGGATTGTATTGTCATTTTGTTGTCACTAACCATTGCGATTCTCAACAGCTTTATTTACTATCTTAATACACTTTTCATGTGAAAATTCATATATACTAGCTATAATCACCTGATTGTCACACAACTCACTTTCTATTAGTCCATCAATAAGTTTTGCATTTGCATCATCTAACTCTTTACCTCTTGGTGAATCTAATACCATAGGTAACTTTGTATCCATTTCTTCTTCAATCACCTTCAGAAAAGCAACTTTAAATGCAAACACCATTTTTTGTAAAATAGCTCCTGACATAGATTTTAAATCATCTGTAAAAATATAATCCGATTTCCCAGTTAATTTATCAGCAATGCCTAATATTGTAGCATATTTTAATACATACTTATAAACCTTATCGATATACGGATTATTAGTTTTAATCCTACTTTTTAAGGCCTTATTTACTACTGATAATCTATCCGTAACTTCATTTAACAAATTTTGCACCGTCTCCTGTTCAACATGAACATTTGCCAACTGCTTATTAATAATAATATCTGATGATGGTCCCATAAGCATCGAAATAACAGTATTATTATGTAAGTAATCATCTAATTTATTTTTTAAATCATGCTTTTCACGATGATTCTTCTCAATCTCAACAAGTAAAATGCCTCTTCTTGCTTTCAAAATTTCCATATTTGACACTGCATTTTTTATTGTTTTTCGATTCACTGGTATTGCAATCCCATCTTGTTCAACTACCAAGTTCATCTTATCAATATATTCATAAAATTTTTGATCAGCCTTCAGAACTTCTTCAATTTCTTTCAGAGATTTTTTTAATGTGGTAATTTTGAGATTACAAAGCGAAATTTTACTTTGTAATTCTTTCTCAATATCCGAAATAAATATCTCTCCATTTTTTTCATATACTTCATCACTTAAATCTTGTATGCTTAGTAAGGCTAAATATTTTTTCTTATCCTCTTTTAGACGCCTTTTTTCTTCTAGTAAATCATCACAATCAACCTTGTTTATTCCTGCCAGTAATTCCTCTATGGAAAAACTTATTTTACCAATAACCTTGCCTCTATTAAGCAATGACCATCCCTTGTCTTGATCGACATATATTATTCCCAAAATATTCTTCAACACTTTAATGTTGTCGTATTCAAATATATATGCTAAGAAAGCTTCATGTTCACTAGGAAGTGTGTAATAAAATGTTTCTTCATTAATTATATTAGTAACAGAGAATATATTACTGTCACGTTTTATTATATATTCCTTTTCTTTTTCCTCTAACACCATTTCTGTACTTATGTTATCATAATGCACATTTTTCATTTGAGGTATTTGATATCCTAATGCATAAAAGAAAAATCTAATATAAGTCGATTTGCCTTTTGAATTAGTATCTGAATACACCAGTGTTCTGCCTTCTGAAAAGCTATCTTTACACATATTCATGTCTTCACGGATAGTTAATGACTTTATTATCATATATTCACTTCCTTACTAATTTTTGATACCTTTCGATTATTCATAATAATTTTGTATATATTTATTTTTAATACATACTCCCGCAATTCTTCGTCTTCTATATCCATATACTCTTCCCAAAAAAGTTTATATTCTTCCCTTATAAATGATTTTTCTATGGAAGATTTTCCATCTGATGCAGGCAAAATTCTTTTATAATTCTCATATGTCCTCAGAACTTTATTTACAAATTCAAATCTTTCATGATATATATTCGACGAATCACTTAAATAGCATTGTGCTTCATTTTTCAAAGAATTATCTGGCACCATTGACATGCAATCATCTATTTCTATATCATTAATATCAGACAAGAACACGGCAATCGGCCATATAAAATCTTCTTTTGTTATCTTCTTTTTTATGCTACCATCTTTTATAGTCGAATTATGCTCAAACACTAATTGCCAATGTTCTAACAGCCTTTGCGATATGTATCTTACATCAAACAAGTCTAATTTAATATCATTAGCTAATACATCAATGATTTTGTTTCGAATTTCAGAATATCTATTTTCTTCTTCTCCATAATATGGATATATTGAACATATTTCTAGTTGTTTTATGTTCATACTTTCTAATTTTTTCTTAATAGCTCTATATTGAGTCTTTTTTTTATTTGACAAATTTTCTTCAAGCATTTTTTGTTCAATACCATCTATCACCTCACGAAAATAATTGTCAATCTCTGTTTTAGTACTATCTAAACATTCATCATACTTTACAATCTTATTTTCAAAATATTTTCCCGCTCCTCCTATAGGCTCTCTTATATTTGATATATAAATCAATATATCATTTTCCCCCACAGGTACCTTTCCTAATGATAATATAGCATCTTTCATTTTATTTTTTGCACCACTAGTATTGCATTCACTTTGTACTGATTTTGCCTGTGCGAAAATCTTACTTTTATTTTTTAAACAAATTTCAATATCTTCATACTTTGATTCAATTTTTATGGATTTAGCATCTTTTATGTAATGCAAAAGTAAAAATATTCCAGCATTTGCTTGAAAATTCCAACCGAAAGAAGATGCCGAAGCATCATTATCAAAAATAATTTTCGTTTCATTTCCCATGTATTAACACCTTCTTCACCACGTAACTACGCCATCATTCTCTTCTTCTTTCCTACATTTTGAATAACAACATATGATTTTTCTTTCTTCTCCAACTGTGCTTTCGCAAACTCTGCAATCGGTTCTGCAACAGCCAATGCCAAACGAACCGGCACTGCATTTCCAATCTGTTTATAAACTAAATCCAACTTTGCATTATCATTTCTACTGCTTGTTCCTCTGCTAAATTCATACCAATCCGGAAATGTCTGAATTCTTGCTATTTCCTTCACTGATAGGCGCCGATTATTTTCTTCCCCATCACTAAAGGCATATCTATCCTTGCCAACATGTTCCATAGGTGCCCCTGCCGGATGGATAGGAGCCTGTCTACCGGAAGCCTGAATCGTAAAACTTGGTTGTGACCAAAGTTTTTTTCGATTACGAGACATAAAAATAGTAGAATACGAGCCTGTAAAATAATCTCCCGGATCATCCTCTAAATCAGCAATTGCATCACGAAGTGTTACCACTTCTTTCAATCCATCA